>QWCH01000351.1_pt1 | contig 256609 bp, 241 predicted proteins | sample 1972671 | NCBI WGS metagenome assembly QWCH01 (sample SAMN09866713, study PRJNA288562) | Human gut metagenome isolate term3_stool, whole genome shotgun sequencing... | isolation source: gut | host: Homo sapiens | place: USA: California | reverse complement strand
AAAAATTTAGGTATTACTCTTTATCTCCCACGATGAAGTAATCACAGTAATCTCCTCCCTTGGCGATAGTTTCTTTTCTGTGTAAAACTCCATGTTGAAAGCTTATCATAAGCTCATCAAGTTCACAGAATAGTGGCATTAATTCATCTACACTCAACTTCTTTGTATAAGCACAAATGGGACAACGTGTAATCCTATAGTAACAAGCACCCTCATAGGGTTGACCTTCAAAGTCAACCTTAAAAGAAGTTGGATAGAGTTTTTCTTTTTCCTCTGTATACCACTTGTAATACTTAAGAATATTTTTCTTATTGGCCTCTTTTCCCCTTTTAGTATTGAGATTAATCAAGGAAAAAACCCATTTGAAAGTATAAAGAGAGCGACGCATCATTTCTTGCACTATTTCAGGTGGAATCTTTTTCTCACTTGCTATATAGGGAGCAACAAAGACAAGGGCAAACATCTCATTGTACGCCATTGGATTGTCATCGCCGATATCATCTGCCTCTTCTATTAGTTTTCGATAAATCACCTTACTCTTCTTAATAATTTCTGATGCATATGCTTTATCATACTTTTCTATAAGAACTTTCTTCATTGGACCTTTAAATAATAAGAAATAAAAACCCTTGTATTTCATCTTGCATACCCCATCAATTTTCTAAAATTTTTTATTTTAATTTATATACAATTTCATTTTCTCCCAATTAGAAGAGTTGATCCAGAAAGCCCTAACAATAAAGCTTCTTTGTGGCCCATAAAAAGACCCTTTGTTGTATCAATTAATTGCACATCTTGGTAGCCATCCTTTTTCAGCTTTTCCATAAATTTATTCATATCTCCATAGCTTGACTTATTCATCAAATCGTGGATAACAAAGACTCCACCTTTTTTAAGTACACGAAAAGTTTCTAGTAAAAGTTTTTGTTTGTTTTGCCCTGCAATATTGTGATAAACATAGTTGCTTGTCACTGCATCAAAACTTTCATCTTCAAAAGGGAGATTCACTGCATTTCCTTCTTCAAATTTCACATTTTCTACTCCCTCTAATTTTGCATTGTCTTCACAGAGTTTTTTAGAAAATTCACTTTTATATGTCCCACTCCATATGTCGCAGCCCACCATGGTCGCTTTTGGATTTTTCTTTGCGCAAGCAATTGTAAGTGCACCGCTACCACATCCTACATCTAAACCCACGCCACCATCTGGGATCTTTACATAGTCGGCAGTCCCCTCTATTATGACTTTGGCAAGCTTTCTTTTCCCGTTGTAATCAAAAGCCCTATATAAAAATCTCATCCAGCTTGCAAAGAAAATAAGTATCAACGTTGCAAGCCCAAGAATAAGGGCACATATTAGACGAGTTCTTCCACTAAATACAAAATCACTGACACCAAAGGCTATAAATAGGATGAAAGCTGCAAGGCTTGCAAATATTAAATTCTTTAACAAGCTTTTGGGAACCCAATTTTTGTAGTCAGCCTTTGTTTTATCGTCATCCATAAAATTTACTTGTTTCATAAAATTTCCTCCTGTAAATAATAAATTATATAAAATTTTCCTTTAACAACTAAAACAATAATTTTAATCCTTTACTTTATAATCTTATAAATTGATATTAGTATAATTTATCAATAAAGATAAGTAGTAAACAAAATATATTAAGTTAAACCAGCCTCCGCGAATAATCATATGCAGTCCCTTTGGTAACCTGTCAGCAAGGGAAATAAGGATTAAAAGAAATATAGGTGTGAATAGGGCTTGCCATCTTGGAAATACTGTGTATTCAAATAGAATTACCAAAGTTAATCCTATGTTGCTAAAGCCGCAATCACAAAAACATCAAGAACGAACCCAAAAGATCTATCCATATAGTCTTGTACAAAGTCACAATTAAAGACCCTCTCTCATTATATGATATCGATTATTAGTTTCATTGTACCCCTAGTTTATCACATATTTTCTAATTTTACCAACAAAAAATCACCCCGTTTAAAAACAGGGTGGTTTTAATTTTTCTCTTAAATTCTTTCTAATAATTCTATTAAGAATTCAAAGTTATTTGCTATTGATTTTATGTTTACTCTTTCTTCTGGGCTGTGGGCGCCTTGGATTTCTGGGCCAAAGGAGATCATTTCGGTATCTTTTAGGGTTTTCTTGAAGAGTCCGCATTCTAGGCCCCCGTGGGTGGTGGCTATTTGCATTTCATCTCCGTGAACGTCTTTCCAAACCTCTTTTGCAAGGTCAATTATTGGGCTGTCTTCCCTTTGCCAACCTGAATATTCACTTGTGATTTCTGCCCTTGCCCCAAAACTTTCTACTATTTTCTTTGAGATAGCTGCCTTGTAGAATTTTTGAGAGTCAATTTCTGATCTAAACATTGATGATATCCAGATTACACCTTCCCTATCTTCGATTAAACCAAGGTTTGAGCTTGTTACTATTGAATCTCCAACTTTTTTGTAAAGACCGTCTGGGATTACAAAAAGTAAATCTATTATATTTTTAGAAAGGTCTTTTGTAAGAACCTCTCCATCAAAAGCTCCTTCTTTCACCCAAATTTCCCCATTTGGATCAACGTCTTTATATTCGTTTTTAACTTCTCTTATTCTTTCTTCTATAAGTTTCATTGCTTCTTCTTTGTTAGGAACTGAAACAACAGCCTTTGCAGAAGATGCGATGGCATTTCTCTTTACTCCACCTGAAATTGTAGCGATTTGAACACCGTCAATGCCTTCTAATAGTCTACCTAGAGTTTTGTTGGCATTTAGCCTAAATTCGTCGATTTCCATACCTGAATGGCCACCTGCAAAGCCCTTTAGACCTACTTCTATGAAGTCTCCTTCTGCTTTTTCAAATTTTTTGTCAAATTCGATTTCAAGGTCAAGACCACCTGCGCAACCTACTGTTAGGATGCCTTCTTCTTCAGAGTCGATGTTTATTAGGTATTTGGCAGTAATTTGTGATAGGTCAAGCCTTCCTGCACCTCCCATAGAAGTTTCTTCTTCGGTTGTGATTATCGCTTCGATTGGGCCATGTTTTAGGCTATCGTCATCTAAAACAGCTAAAATAAAGGCAACACCAATTCCATCGTCAGCCCCTAAAGTAGTTCCATCTGCTGTAATCCAACCATCTTCTTCTAGTAATTTGATTGGGTCTTTGGCAAAATCGTGGTCACTTCCTTCAACCTTTACACAAACCATATCCATGTGACCTTGGAGGGCAACAATAGCGTGGTCTTCATATCCTATGCTGGCTGGTTTTCTAATAATTACATTTAGCGCTTCATCTTGAGTTACTTCTAAATTTCTTTCCTTGGCAAAGTTTACCAAAAAATCTGAAACTTCTTTTTCGTTGCCTGATTCCCTAGGAATTTTAGCGAGTTGTTTAAAATATTTTAAAACTTGGTCAGAGTAATTCATTTTTTATCTCCTTAATTCTTCTATCATTTCATTCTTGGCTAAGAGATTTTTTTCAAAATCCTGGTAGTAGTCCCTAAGATTTCTCGGATTTCTAAACTTCTTGCCAGATAACAATTTTGAATTGGCATTCATCCCAAGACCAAGAATTGATCCGATTTCTTCATTTATGATTACATTATACCTCTGGGCAGTATTATTTCTTTGGTAGCCTACATTTTCTAAGTTCGAAATAATATTTTTTTGTCTGTAGAGGTAATAGGGCTCGTAGGCATTTTCCCTTGTAAAATCACCTATCTTTTCAGCAATTTTTAAGGAATCCTCCCTCTCACCTGTTGACCCTTTTTCATTGTATTTTGAGCCAGACTTTATGGCGAGGGCGTGGAAGGTAATATTATCCGGAAGGAGGTCTTGGAGGATAGGGAAATTTTTAGAAAAATCATCCACGCTTTCACCTTCAAGGCCCACTATAAAGTCCATATTGACAATAAATCCTAGGTCCTTGGCAGCCTTATAAATCTTAAGGAAATGATCCATATCTATATCCCTATTTAATTTTTGCAAAATTTCCCTATTAAAGGTTTGAGGATTCAAAGAAATCCTTGACACTCCCCCTGCTTTTAGGATTTCAAGCTTTTTAATATCCAGGGTATCCTCCCTGCCAGCCTCGAATGTAAGCTCCTTGTAGGTGAATTTTTTATTTATACTTGTTAGAATTTTTTCAATTTCATCTGCAGTTAGGTAGGAAGGAGTCCCACCACCAATATAGATAGAATCAAGGTTTGAAGGCAAATTAATTTCCTCAATCTCTCTTATGAGATAGGCCACATAAGTTCCCTTGTCGTGGTGGGATCCGATTAGGGTTGGGTAGGAACAATAATCACACCTAGTCGGACAGAAGGGGATGTTGATATAGAGACTAAAATCATCTTGGCAGACACTAAGCCTACCTTGATTTTCCTTAACTTTTTCTAAAAGCTTAAGTTTTTCATCTGAAAGTTTGTAGGTATTTTTGATTTCTCCTAGACTTTTATTTTTCAAAAGCTTTGATGGTTTAGACCCTGTGAGCGTCCCCCAAGACGACTTGTAGCCTGTTTTTTCTACCAGATAATCATATAAAATAATTTTCAATTCTTGGTTTGTTTTAAAAAAGAAATTTAGGCCAGTAATATCAACCAAACCATCCCCAATTTTGATTTCTGCATCACTTTCATCGTCAGTAAAATCCATCTCTTCATGGTCTAGGAAAATATTTAAAATATCATAGGCTATTTTTCTTTTATTATTGTCTTTAAGGTATATTTTCATTTTTATCTCTCAAAATAATAAAGTAAAAAAGGGCATAAGCCCTCTTTAATTTGTCTTTAAAAAATTTTCTGCCCAGGTCCTATCAACTAAAAAACTCCTATCCTTTTTGGTAAATTCCCCGTAGTTAGTTAAGATTGTCTCATAAAGAATGTCAGAAAAATCTAGTTTAAGTCCCACATTCAAAACAGTTTCTAAGTAAAACTCCTTATTTTCTGTAAAAATAAAATCCTTAATCTGATTAGGTTTGTAGGCAAAGTCTTCGCTATTGATAATAAAATACTTCATAAGCTCAATTACCCTATCATCAAGACCAGCTTCAAAAATATAAATCTTCTCCTTCAAAGCTTGATAATCATAAGTAATCCTTAAATTATGCTTGATAAGTTCGTCTTTTCTTTCTGCACCAATAAGGCCTAGGCCTGTCGAAAAAGCGAGCCTTGCCTTCTTATCCACAAAGGCAGGGTCGTTTACAATCATGAAGAGGTTTATTTCATCTGTGTAGGCAAAACGATAATTTAAAATAAATTCATTTGCACATGACGGACAGGTGATGTCAGCAAATTTTCCTTGGAAAATCTCATCTCTTTGTTCACCCAAAGAAAAAATCGCTGTTGGTAAACTCTTTTCAAATTTATTGCTACACTTAGGACAAGTTATTTCAAATACTTTTTCTCTCTTTTCCATATCAAACCTTTCTCTTTCTTAAGCTTAACTTATACTTACCCAAAAAAGAGGACTATTATTCAAATTTTACAGCCTTAAGGAGAGGGATAGCAACAATTGTAGCTACAATTACAGATATAACTGCATTTACCATTGAAACTGAACCTTTTTGGATGACTTCTGCCATGGTTGCTTCCATAGTTAAACCTAAAATTAGTCTGTTTTTAATAAAGGTCTTGCCTAAATATAAAATTACGTAGGTGATTTGACCTAGGGCGCCAGCGATAACTAGCTTTTGAGTATTGACAAGCCTATCCCTGTTCTTATAAATCATTCCTGCCACAAAAGCCATGGCGAATTTTGTTATGAAGGTGATTGGAGCACTTGTAAAATATACCGGATCAAATAAATCAAAAAGTGCAGAGCCAACTCCAGCTGAAATGCCACCATATATAGGCCCTAATAAGAGACCACCAAGTAGGCAAAATACGTTTCCTAAGTGGAACCTTGTTTGACCAAGAGGGGTTACTATTGGTATTTGGAAAAATCGTGAAAATATGTATACAAGAGCTGCAAAAAGTGCCATATATACCAATTTCTGTGTGCTTAATTTTTTCATTCTAACTCCTTTTTTTATTTTTGACACCACGTCCCATACATTATACCATAAGAATAAATCTGTTAAAATTTTATCTAAACTAATTTCCTTTAAAAAAATCCAAAGAAATATTAAATCAATTTTAATCTCTATTTTTTTCTTAGCTTTGAAATCAAAAAGAAGCTAGACTCCTAGCTTCTAAAATCTATGAAAAAATATTTTATCTTAAGCACCAACCTTCTCAGCTTTTTGGTTAGCGTCTATTGCTTTTAGCCTATTTTCCTTGATTTCCTTTTTCCTATTGTATTCGTGAAGGATTAATGAAATTGTAACTATAGCATAGGATATAAAGGTCCTTAGGAATTCACCAACCATGGCATCACCTGTAACTTCCTTACCAGCAAGAGGCATGATTATAAACATCAAGTGGAAGAGGGCTGTACCTATTATAGCATTTACAATAGAAGCCTTAAGGATTGATGCTCCTCCAACTAGAAGGGCTGCAGCTGCATATAGGGCCGCTTGATCAAGTCCTGCATAGGTTGCAAGTGTACCAATATTTTGCAAATAAATTAACTGGCCGAAGGCTGCAAGAACTGTAGAATAAACAATTGATTTTACCCTTATCTTATCAGCATTAAGACCTGAGTTGTTAGCTACATCTTGGTCAAGACCTACAGCTCTCATGTTTTGACCAAGCTTGGTCTTTTTAAAATATGTGATAAAGACACATAGAAGACCAATAATAAAAATAGTTAAAACTGGTACATCAAATTTAATCTGATCTTTGCCTATGGGAAGTTGAATCCTGTATTTTAAGGCATTATCGATAGCACCTGCGGTTGCAAGGCTAATTGAATTTTTAATTCCCACTCCAGATGAAAGAAGCATTGACTTATCTCTGATTGGAATGATGGTGCCTGTAAAAAACATGATTACAAGCATGTAAACACCTAGCATGAAAAATGAAAGCATCATAGATGTAATCATCTCACGACCCTTTGCCCTATTTAAAACATTTCCCGAAAAAATACCGAGAACAATGGCAATAGGAAAGGCGATTACAGCAGCCACTGCTATGCCCAGGAGACCTGTAAAACCTAAATCTTGGGAGAAAATTAGGCCTACCTGAGCAGCCATGGCTCCAAGTGGGATACCGAAGTTTATGCCCATTCCTGCTATAATTGGGATAATCAAGCTCAGAACTAAGAAGGTATTACGAACAAGCCTATTTGCAAGCTCACTTGTAATAAATCCTAGCTGGGCCCCACTTAGGATATAACCCACCACGCATATCACCATAAACATTATAGGTACAAGGTGTCTAGTTGAAATTTTATTTTTAATCATTGTCAATCCTCCTTGTGAGGGCATAAACTATCATTCCGTTTGTTATGATAAGTCTCATAACCTCTGAGACGTCTATAGACAAAAGTCCGTTGATAACTGTAGGTGTTAGGGTAATTACTCCTTGAAATAAGAGGGTACCAATAATAACGTGGCTAATTTTTGCCTTATTCAAGGTCGCCCCACCTATTAAAATTGATGCAACAGTCTGGAAAGTGAAGGATGCTGGTGCTTGGTAAAGCTGAATGAAACCGTAAGATTGTTGATATACAACTATACCCACAGCAGCTATAGCTGTTGAAAGCACAATGGCTTCAAGCCTTACTTTTTTTATATTAATACCACTTGCCTTGGCATATTCGTAGTTAGATCCTACTACAGACATGGCTGTTCCAGTTTTTGTCCTAAAAAGTCCCCAAACTAGGATGGCTGCTAGAGCAAAAAACAAAAGCATCCCTATAGGAATCCTCACCCCAAAAAGGTCAAAGGATAGAAAATCTGATAGTAGCCCCACAGAATTGACTCCGCCGGTGGCATTTTGAATATTTTTCATCCAATAGTCCCCAACAGGAATTTGCTGGCGAAGACCAGTTCCCCCGTAAGAAAGGACTGAAACAGGATTTTTAAATGGTAAGAATACATAGGCTATGCACATAAAGGCTGTGAAAGAAAATCCAACATAAGTTGAAATCAGCATCTCATCGCCGATAATTTTGTTAAGTAAAAGTCCATAAACAAAACCAAAAACTACTCCAATTATAGCGCCGATAAGCATGGCAAGGAAGATGCCTCCAAAGCCTGTGATATTAAATTCTAGGGAAATAACTGCACCTAAAATTCCTGCCACTATGCCGATTGGGATGCCGAAGTTAAGACCACAACCTGATTCTATCATTGGAATTAATGATAAGACAAGGATGGCAAACATACCAAATCTCGCAATCACATTTTCTAAAGAACTTTTTACACTGATTCCAGCAGCAGGAGCAGCTATAAATAAGCTTAACAAAAATAGGGCGATGATAAATCTTGCTATCCCAACTTTTGCGACAAAGTTTTTAATTTTATTCATTTACTAACTCCTCTCCACTCATCAACAGACCGAAGTCTTCAGCACTTGCTGTAGGATCTAGGACGCCAACAATTTTACCCTCGCAGACAACTCCTATCCTGTCACAAACTGATTGAAGTTCCTCAAGCTCTGAAGAAATCATAATTATGGTTGTCTTATCTTCCCTATTAGCTTTTTTTAAAGAATCTAGGACAAGTCTTTTTGCCCCGATGTCAATTCCCCTAGTTGGCTCTGATACAAATAGGAGGTCTGGGTTCATTGTGAAAGCCTTGGCGAGGCATACTTTTTGCTGGTTGCCTCCAGAAAGCCTGCCTACAAGTTCAAAAGGTCCTTGAGTCTTTATGGCGAGGCTGTCTATATATTTGTTGGCATTGGCAACAATGGCCTCGTCATCCCTAAATTTGAAAGTGAAAATTTTCTTAATAAACTTATCAAAAACTTCCATAGCGTTAAAGGCAATATTTAGGGCTATATCTTCGCCTAGCAAGAGTCCTACTCCACGCCTGTCCTCGGATACAAAGGCGATTTTCTTTTTCAAAATTGAACTGGTATCAGAAAGTTTCAACTCTTCACCATTAAAGATTGCCCTACCCTTAACTGGATAGGTGCCCAAGATGCCATTGGCTATACCAAGTTTGCCTTGGCCAGCAAGACCTGCTAGGCCAAAGATTTCTCCACGTCTAACCTTGAAGTTAGCATCATAAACCATCTCGCCCGGCATTTCTACGTAGAGGTTTTGGACTTCGAAAATAATATCATCCTCGTCAATTTCTCTTTGATCATCATCAACATAGGCTTGCCTATTGGATTTTCCCATCATCCATCCTGCAATTTGCTTAATCTTAAGACCCTTAGCCTCTCTATCTTCGACTATTTCTCCATCTCTTAAGACAATCACCTTATCGCAAAGATCTAAGATTTCCCTTAGCCTGTGGGAAATGAAAATAACAGCTATACCTTTTTCTGCAAGTTTTTTTAGAGAAGAAATTAGGATATCTGCTTCGCTTTCAGTCAAAACTGCTGTTGGCTCGTCCATAATTAAAAGCTTGATATTTTCTCTTTTTATTTCTCTTGCTATTTCTATGAATTGTTTGTGGCCAACTGGTAATTCACTCACATATTCTTTTGGATCTAAATCCAAGCCTAGTTTATCTAGAGTTTTTTCTGTATCTTCTATATTGGCCTTGGAGTCTATAAGTTCATAGCCCCTGCCGAAGACTTTTGAAATTGGACTCTGTTTGGTTTTTTCCATATTTAAAGTCACATTTTCAGCCACAGTAAAACCTGGTATGAGAGAAAACTCTTGATGAACCATCCCAATACCGGCCCTTAGGGCATCGGTCGGATTTTTGAAGTCAATTTTTTCTCCGTCTAGGATTATCTCTCCCTCATAGCCACCAGTATCTTTTATAAATTCCATACCAAAGATAATATTCATAAGGGTTGACTTGCCAGCTCCGTTTTCTCCAACAAGGCCCACAACTTCTCCCTCATCTATAGTAAAATTTACATTTTTTAAAACATTATTTTGACCAAAGCTCTTACTAAGGCCCCTAATTTCCATTAACATCTATAACTCACTTCTCTTTTACTTAGCAAAGCCTAAGCAGAGAAAAATTTTCCATCGCTTAGGCTAAAAAATTATTCGAATTTACCTTCGGATTCTTTTTGCTTTTCAACCATATCTTCTACGTTAACGTTAATTTTTCTATACTTTTCGTCAACTTTTTCTTCTGTCATTCCTAGGTATCCCTTACCAAATACATAAGTATCTTGGGCAACTAGGGCATAGTTAGGAAGTTCCTTACCATTTGCCATATTAATCATCTTAGAAACAACCCACTTAGCTCCAGGAGTTTCACCTTCAAAAGCCTTCTTAATATCATCTTGATTTGTAATATCAGCTTTTCCGTTTAAAACATCAATAACTAGGTCAACAGCAGAAACTGTACTGGTATATCCAAGTGAATATGCCCATGTACCCATCCTGTCCTTACCACCTTTTTCGATTACAACTTGTTCTACTCTCTTTAGGATTGCTGGCCAATCGCCTGCTATATCATCAAGACCAATAGAGAAAGCTGATGGATAACCCATGATTGGGCTTGGAAGGTCTGGCTCAACAAAGATTGCTCCACCTGCAGCAACACCTCTTAGGAGTGGTTCTGTAAGGGCATCATTAGTTGTGAAAAATGCAGTGTCTTTGCCGTATTTTTCAATCCATGGTCCTATGTTTTCAGCCAAGTATTGTTGGGCACCTGGTGTACCGATATCTGTTGTAGGATCTGGTGCGTTTAGGGAAATAAATTCCATACCAAGGTCCTTACAAGCTTCTTCCATGATAGCACGTCTTATAGCAAGAGTTTCAATTGCCATGTGCCTTGGGAAGGTGATGTGAGCAAATTTCTTAGCACCCATCTTTTGTGCTGCCTTAACCATCCTATAACCTCTTGAAATATTATCAGCATCTACTACTAGGTCTGATACACCTGAAGTCATTAGGATGTCTTCTTGAGGTGTAAGGTTAACAAGGATAATGTCAGGTCTAGACTTTCTAATTTCTGTAAAGGCTGCTGTTGTACCTGGCACTGATTGGTTTACGATGATTGCCTTCATTTCTGGATCATCAGCCATAGCCTTAATCTTAGAAATTGTTGTTTCCATTTCAGTCTCAATCTTGTCTGGGTATGTATCATGTACGATTATTCCACCTTCAGACGCTTTTCCATACTTGTCCATAACAGCTTGGGCACCACGGAACTCGTCCTCACTTTGAGATACAGTTGAAGTGACAAGACCTATGTGGAATTTTTCGCCCTCTTTAAGCTTTTCAAATTTCGCCTTGTTGTTTACAGCTACCTCACTAGCATCTTTGTCAGCTGCATCCTTTGTTTCAGTTGATTCTTGCTTTGTAACAGCATCTTCAGCTTTATCATCTACTTTTTGACATCCAACTAGGCCCATAAATACAAAAGCCAATAAAAATAGTGATGTCATTTTCTTCATCATCGGTTTCATTTGTTACTCCTTTATTATATTATAGTGATGATTATATACTTGCTTTACCACATTGTCAAATAGATTTAGCAAACTCTTTCGCAAGTATTTTTTGCAAGTCCTAGCATCCTAACCTTGTTATCATTTTCCCAGAACTTGATTTTTTTTATTTTCTTATTATTTTAATACAAAAAAGAAAAATTAAATTCACTATGAGGTAATATTCAAAAAAATTTTCAATAAAAAACCAAGCAAAAATCCTTCTATCGGATCCTTCGCTTGGAATGACTTATATATTTAATTTTACAGGAGTTAAGCTTCTGAGATTTCTTTTAGTTTGAAATCTATGTAGTTTACAAAAAAAGCTACGACAACTCCAATGAGGGTATCTATTATTCTGCTTACGGCAAAATTAAGAGGTACAAGATCTCCTGCGTGGTTAATTGTTACCGACAAAAAAACAATGCCAGCTATGGAAACAGCGTCCTTTTTATTTATCATAGACATGACCCAGATAATTATTGTAACTAGGATTGCTATGATAGAAAAATCTACAACTTCTGGTAATTTTTCATCTGGAAAGGTCACCAGGTAAAAAAGTCCCATGGTTCCACCAAATATAGTCCCAATTATCCTGCCTAGTCCCTTATGAAAAGTTTGGTGGACATTTTGTTGCATGCAGATAATAGCCGCTATCGCCGAATAAAATGCTAGTCCCTCACCAGGTCTAAAATGAGAAATTATCATTGATATTAATACAGCAAGACCTGTTTTTCTTATCCTTGGTCCTGGAAATTTTACTTGCATAGGATGGCTCTTAAATAATCGTAAAAACTATCTTCATTGACCTTATTTACCAGATAGACCTTAGGTCTTGCTTCTGACCTATCTAGGGATTTTTCATCGAAGTTGACCTTAAGACCTGCCTCCTCAAAGATAAAAGCTTCTGGCCTTTGGGATAAGTAGAGAAGGAGGGCACCAATTAGAGGTTCTTGATCATAAGATTTCAAAAGTTTTTCCATTTGTGGATGAGTTTTTATGATATTTTCCAAATCTTTTTCTTCTAGGATGAAGTTATCTGCAAATTTTTGATCAATAACAAAGAGGTTTATACCTGAAGATAAAATCAAATCTAGGTTTGTTAATTCTTCTTTTGTTTGACTTTTTACGTCTGGGATAGATAAGAAAATGTGGTCTATGAAGTCTATAAAGTCATCAAATTCTCGAATGGCCTTGGCAATGTTAGATAAGTCACCAGATGCGATTATATCTAGCCTGCCACAGTCAGATGCCAAGTCATAAAGATTTTCATAGGCGTCCATATCCTCGAGATAATCAGCTTCTGGAATGAAAATTTCTTCATCAAGCTTTGATTGTTTATCATCAAAGTTTTTTGCTACTGACAAAAATAAGTCTTCGCTATTAACCAGACCCAAAATATTTTCCCCGGCAGCTGCACTTGACATGTAGGACCTGTTTGCAGATAAGCCTACAAGTTCAAAATCAAAGGAATCTAGCGCCATTTTTATAAAAAGTCCGTCAGCCGGACTGAAATTTGTATCTATATAAATAAAGGGTTTTTGATATTCCATAATTCTTCCTTTCTGATAAATTACTATACTAAAAAACCCAGCTTTTTAAAGCTGGATTTTTTTAAATTAAACGTCCATAAAGCCCTTTGTATATTTTTTAAGAGTAGCCCTATAAACTAGAAATACTATTATTAAAACTACAAGAAGACCTGTGCCTGCACCGATAAGGATATTGTCAGTAAGTTCTGTGATAGCAAATACAGTAAGTCCTAGTAGACCCATAACTAGCAAAGAGCCTAAGTAAATCCCAACCGCCTTTAGTCCTCCACTTTGCTGGATTTCCTGAGGTTTCTTCCACTGGGTGTAGACCATAAAAGTTCCAAAGTAAAGGCTAATCATAGTGGCAAAGGCACATGTTAGAGAGAGTCCCAAAAATATTACCAAGCCTCCTAAAATTGTAAGTTTTAAAATAAGAGTAAAGGCTATGGCAAGGATTAGATTTATTCCGCAAGCAACCACATAAGCTGCAGCAAATCTCGCCCTCATATGGCTTTTTGGATCAATTGGCAAGGTCTGGATGAGGTAGAAGCTCTTTCCTTCCCTTGATAAGGAGGTATTGGCAAGACCCCCATTTATCCATATGAAAAGTCCAACTCCAAGTGAAATCAAAAAGGCAAATAGTAGAAATTCTGGGCTAGCTGGGTCAACTCCAGACTCTTTAATGGCAGTTCTCGCTTGAACAAATCCCATGACTAAAATGACCATGACCATGCCAAGAGGTCCTGACAAAAAGACTATGTTTGAAAAGAGTGTTTTCAAATCCTTTTTGAAGATTGCCTTAAATTGGCTACCTGCTTCGATTTTGACATCCTTACTTGGGATGGCTTCTCTTTTTGATGTGTCGAGGTGTTCGTCAAAGACTGCCTCGTAATAAAATTTATCCGCTAATTTATAGGAAATAAAGGCCAAAATAAAACACAATCCCAAAAGAAGACCGGTGAAAATAAGCCTTTGATTCATAGTTCCAGCGACTGCAAAGCCGTATATTTTTGCGTTGAAAAACACATTTGAGACTGTACCTAACAAGTCTTTTATCTTGCTCGGGTCAATATTTCCCTGTCCCATTGGCGCAGAGTTTGAAGCAGAAAAAGAGAAGTAGTAAATCACTCCCATAAAGGCAAACATGATTAAATAGCCAATTGTCTTAAAAAGTTTTGCATGCCTATTGACGTTGGTAAACTTTTTTATTACAAGTAAGAAAAGTGACAAAATCCCATAAGGTAGGTAAACCATTGGCAAATACAATATTAGCCCCATGACTAAAACCCAAGGATCAAAACCAGCTTCCCTAAAATAAATTACAAGGCCGATTATTAAATATAGGAAAAAGTCTACAAAGCTTAAAACTCCGCCAAAAACCTTGCCCACAAAGAGTTCGCCCTCCCTAATAGGCATAGTCTGATAATTGGCTATGGCCGACTTGGTATAGAGGTTTGAGAAAATTTGTGGCAGGTAAAATAAAAATACCATTAGGGTCATGGACATGCCAAAGCTTGTAAAATACATAAAGGCCATATCGTTTGCCACGTAAAGGTAGGCAGAGGCCTTGAAAACTCCTGTAAAAACCGCTCCGAAAAATACATAAGTCCATATTAAAAGCAAAATCCTACCTAAATATGATTTTGGCATATTTGGGACAGTTTTCCTCGGCATATATGGAAAAAATGACTCTTTAAGACTGTATTTTGAAAGTGTTAGGATATTAGACTTATTCATCTGTAAGCTCCAAGAAAATTGATTCAAGAGTGCCATCATTATTTGCGATGTGCTTGATTTCATCTAGAGTTCCCATGGCGATAATCTTGCCCTTGGCAATAATTGCAATCCTGTCGCAAAGTTCTTGGGCAACTTCCATGACGTGGGTTGAAAACATGACGCACTTGCCAGCCTTTGCCCTCTCCCTTAAAATTTGTTTGAGATTGTAGGCAGACTTGGCATCAAGGCCAACCATAGGTTCATCAAGGATTAAAACTTGTGGGTCATGGATTAGAGCACCGATTATGGCAAGTCTTTGAGCCATACCATGGGAATAGGTTGAAATTTGATCTTTCATAGCATCTCTAATGTCAAAAAAATTTAGGTAATAATCTAGTCTTTGCTTTCTAGTCTCAGTGTCAACCCCATATATATCTGCGATGAAATTTATATATTCATTTCCCGAATAATTTTCGAATAATTCCGGATTATCTGGCACATAGGAAAACTGGCTCTTGTAGGCCATTGGGTCGTCTTCAAGACGGATACCATTTATAAAAATTTCACCCTTGGTCTTTGAATTTATCCCTACAATGGACTTTATTGTAGTAGATTTGCCTGCCCCGTTTGGACCTAAAAATCCAAATATTTCCCCATCCTTAGCCTCAAAAGAAATATCATCAACAGCCTTTTTCTCGACTGTGTATTCCTTGGTAAAGTTCTTTACTTCTATCATATTTATCTCTCCTTATGAGTTTTATTTCCTATCGCTCATTTTATCTTGTCCTAACCATCAATAAAAATATTTTTCATAATTCAGCAGAAATATTAGTAGGTTTTATTAGCCTTAACCACTTATATATTCTCTTGGTAACTTTCCAAAACCCTAATCCTACAGAAGTTAATATTGCTTCAACAATTAACGAAATAATTAATTCACTGAAAGCTCCTAGATTGAAGGCAGTGTTCCCTAGCCAAGCAGTATCTAAGCCCAATACTCTTGTAAGAAATTTTATGATTGATAAGGCTATAGCAAGTGAGCCACTAACCATAAAAGCCCAAGCGCATATAGCAGTTACCGGAAATATGAATACCCATATACAAGTTGCAATCATATACCATTTTATTTTTCCCATAAAATGCTCCCTGTAATAATTTTAAAAATACCCGACTATCACTAAAAAATAGGTCGGGCATTTTATTTCTTTTTAATTTATTCTTGTTTTTTATATTTTATCCAATTGAATCAGAATAATCTTTTAATTTTCCTAGAGCCTGGTTTTCTATTTGACGGATTCTCTCACGAGATAGGTCGTAAATTGCTCCAATTTGCTCTAGGGTTTTTGGTTTTTCGTTGTCTAGGCCGTACCTGTAGATTATAATTTGCTTTTCCCTGTCTGTTAGCTGGTCAAGGGCTTGCATGAGGAAATTTTCCATATCCTTTTCAAGAATTAGCATATCTACTGGGGTTGACTCGTCGCCTACCATGTCCATTAGCTCATCACCTGTGGAGTCTTCACTATCGAGGTTGATGTTTAGGGATGTTGAGTTTACTTGGTTTCTATTAATTAGGAATAAATCATCTGCTTGTTTTTTATTTATTCCTTCGTTTTCTAAAATTCTGTAAATCTCTTCATCGCTTGCTTCCGGGTTGGCTTTTAGAATTTGTTTTAACTTATTTAATTTTAAGTACTTACCTGCTGGTATTCTGATTGTATGTCCTTCTTTGTTGATGGCCTTTCTGATTGCCTTGTCAATCCATTTGTAGGCGTAGGTTGTAAATTTGTATCCTAGGGTTAGGTCAAATTTTTCTGCAGCCCTTATCATGCCAAGCATGCCAGATTGGACCAAATCTTCTAGGTCTAAATCATTGCCGTGAGACCTAAAGAAATATGAGGCTCTGCTCCTTACAAGTCCTTGGTTTTTTTCAACAAGGGCTGCTAGAGCGTTTTGGTTGCCTAGTTGGAATTGCTCCACTATCTCTTCGTTGTTTAGGTCAGATAATTTCATCATATCCTTGCGTCTGATAGGGGCAAGGGAAGTATTCACTCCCTTTTTGGCAGAACCAATTAGGTCGTCGTCATCATCAAAGTCTTCATCGTCTTCTTCAGAAATGATGTCTAGAATTTCCTCTCTTTGCTCATCGGTCATCGCTTCTACAATTTCAGTGAGCTCTTCATCACTCAAATCACTTGTATCAAGATAATCTCTAAGCTTTTCTAAAGTTTCCTTATCTTTTAAATTTATTTTATCCATCTTATCACCCGTTTGAATTTATTTACCTACCTAGTCATCTAGGTCTATTTTAAGCTCATCTAGCTTAGCTTTTAAGGTTTTAGAAATGGGATAGGCATCGTAGTTTTGGTTAAAACTTGCCTTCTTAGTTTTTTTAATCTTGGACCTTAATATATCAAGATCAGTTTTAAGTTCAAGGGCTGTCATCCTGCTTGCCCCCTTCACAAGGGCCATGTTTTGGACTTGCCCATCGTCTGTAACTACCTTGACGTTGTGCCTTCTGGCAATTCTTGCTAGCTCTGCCTCAATATAGGTATCAGCCGTTTGAAACCTCTTGGTAAAAACTATCTTCATCCCATATTTTTCGATGCTCGTTTCCTTGAGCCTATCAAGGTTGTAGGCATCAAAAACTATCACCAATTTTTCCCCGGTAAGAAAGCTATACTCAGCTAAATCTTCTATGAGATTATCCCTTGCTGTTGCTAAGCTTTCTCTGGTAGCTTCCCTTAGTTTTGGCCACTTATTTATTACATTGTAGCCATCGACATAGGTTATATTTTTCTTAACTAAAACCATTTTGTCTTAAAACCTCATACATGGCAATGGCTGAGGCTACAGATGCATTTAAGCTATTTACAAAACCCTTCATTGGTATATTAATAAGTATATCACAATTTTCCCTTACAAGTCTAGATAGGCCCTTGCCTTCGTTACCAACTATCAAACAAACCTTACCCTTAAGGTCCACTTGATCGATTGGCGAAGAGGCCTCACCAGCTAGTCCATAGACCCAAAATCCTGCTTCTTTGATTTCTTCTATGGCCCTGTTGGTGTTTTTAACCATGATAATATTTATATTGTTAATAGCTCCTGCACTGGTTTTATAAACTATTGGACTTACGGATGCACTCCTTCTTTCAGGAATAATCACCCCGTCAAAGCCAAAGCTTTCTGCGCTCCTGATGATTGCACCAAGATTGTGAGGGTCCTCGATTTGGTCAAGGATTATAAGCCTTTGGTATTTATCCAAATCTCTTAAGTCCTTGTACTCAAATGATTCTGCCTCGACCATAACACCCTGGTGGTTCAATTCTATTTTATCAAAAAATCTCTTATCTACAAAATTTATCTCAACATTCGCCTTTGGCGTCGATTACAGGTTTTCTGCCGTAAATCTTATCCATCAGCCTATCTCCCACTTGGTACCTTCTCTGGTATCCTTAAGGATGATGCCCATTTCCTTAAGGTCATCCCTAATTTTATCAGCTTTTGCAAAATCTTTTGCCTTTTTAGCAGCGTTTCTCTCTGCGATTTTTTCTTCTATAAAGGCTTCGTCTACTTCACTTTCCTTCTTCTTGGCAAGAAGTCCAAGGACATCATAGAGTCTAGAGTATGTTTCAAAAGTTTTTTCCACAAAATCTTTTGAAGAATCACCATCTAAATTTGTATTGATGAATTTTGCTAAATCAAATAAAACTGTGATGGCATCTGCAGTGTTTAGGTCATCTTCCATTACACATACAAATTCATTTTCCTTATCAACTAGGATTTGAAGTAAATCTTTTTCCGCACTTGAAATTTCTTTTTCGCTTGTCTTTGCGAGTAATTCTTCCGCCTTGAAATAAGCATTGTTTAGCCTATCTAAAGATGCTTGAGCCTGGTCGATTATTTCCTTAGTAAAATTTATTGGCTGCCTATAGGATGTTGTAAGAAGCCAAAACCTAATGGTCATCAGGTCATATTCCTTCTTGATATCATCAAGAGTAAAGAAATTTCCTACTGACTTACTCATCTTTGACCCGTTTACCTGAATCATCCCATTGTGCATCCAATAATTTGCAAATTTTACCTCATTTAGGGCTTCAGATTGGGCAATTTCATTTTCGTGGTGAGGAAATTCCAAATCTTCGCCACCAGCATGGATGTCAATTGTATCTCCCAAAATTTTCTTATTCATGGTAGAACATTCTATGTGCCAACCTGGCCTACCCTTACCCCATGGGCTATCCCAAGCGACTTCGCCGGAAAGCTTAGTAGCCTTCCAAAGGGTGAAATCTGCAGGATTTTTCTTTTTTCCTGCGTCATTGTCATCTAGCCTTTGGCTGGCTCCATGAACTAGGTCTTCAAGATTTTTTCTTGATAATTTGCCGTAGTCGGATTTTTTGCTTACATCAAAGTAAACATCGCCGTCTGAAACATAGGCCATGCCCTTATCAATAAGACCCTTAACGAAGTTTATGATATCATCCATAACCTCGGTTGCCCTTGGGTGGATAGTATCTTCTTCGTCTAGGTTTAGGGCTTTGGCATCTATCATGTATTGAGCAATGTAACGGTCTGTGACTTCCTTGGTTGTGATGCCCTCTACAATAGATTTTTTTATAATCTTATCGTCAACATCGGTGAAATTTACCACATAGGTCACATCATAACCCCTATAGGTCATAAAACGCCTAAAGGTGTCAAAAATCACCAAGGGTCTGGCGTTTCCTATGTGCATATAATCATAAACTGTAGGTCCGCAGACGTACATTTTTATTTTATTTTCTTCAATTGGTTTAAATACTTCCTTAGTTCTGCTAAGAGTATTGTAAATCTTCATTAAAAATTATCCCTTACGTATTCTAGCCTATCCTTAACTAGGTCCTTACCCATTATTAAAAAGGCATTTGATAGGTCTGGTCCATGAACTGAACCTGTAACTGCCGCCCTTACTGGGAACCATAGGTCCTTACCCTTGATACCTGTTTCTTTTTGGATAGTTTTCATAACTGATTTAGCAAAATCAGCGTCAATTTCGTCTACTTGGTCAAGTTGGTTTAAAAATGCAGCAAAGAGAGTTTTAGCATTTTCTGTTGAAATTGCTTCTTTTGCGTCATCATCATATTCTATTTCATCGCTCTTGATATAATAATTTTTAGCAAGCTCTGGTGCGTCTGAGAACTTATCAATGGCTGATTGCCATGTTTCTGCAAGGAGAACCAACTTATCTTCTGGATAAGATTCGTCAATTAATCCTGCTTTAATCATGTATGGCTTGATGTCTTTGGCAAGTTCTTCTGGACTTAATTCTCTTACATAGTGACCGTTAACCCAGTCAAGTTTTTTCTTGTCAAAAACAGCACCAGTTTTATTTACCCTGTCAAAATCAAATTGTTTTGCTAATTCTTCCATGGTGAAGATTTCTTCTTCACTGTCTGGTGACCAACCTAGGAGTGAAAGGAAGTTTATAAGACCTTCTGGTGTATAGCCTTCTTCAATGAAGTCTTCTACCATGCCGTCGCCGTTTCTCTTTGAATATTTTTTATGGTCCTTGTTTAAAACTGTAGGTAGGTGGATATATTCTGGAGCTTGCCAACCAAAGGCTTCGTAAAGATAAACGTGCTTTGGTGTTGATGAAATCCACTCATCGCCACGTACAACGTGGGTAATACCCATCAAATGATCGTCTACAACTACAGCAAAGTGGTAGGTTGGGTAACCATCTCTTTTTATAAGGACTTGGTCGTCTTGGTCGTCAGTATTAAAGGTAATCTTGCCCTTAATCCTGTCATTAAAGGAAATATCATAGTCCTTAGGTAGCTTTAGTCTAACTGTGTGCTCTTCCCCATTAGCAACCCTTTGTTTAGCTTCTTCTAGTGGAATAGACCTGCAAAGACCATCGTATTTTGGTGTAAGGCCATCAGCTCTCATTTGGTCTCTAACCTTATCGACTCTTTCTTGGGAGCAGAAGCAATAGTAAGCCTTACCTTCTTCGATTAATTGGTCGATGTATTTGTCATAGATGCCTGCCTTCACTCTTTCTGATTGGATATATGGACCACAGTCACCTTTTTCTGTAACATGACCATTTTCATCAAGCATAACACCTTCGTCAATTTCTACTCCAGACCATTTTAGAGCCTTTAGAAGGTTCTCTAAAGCGCCTTCAACAAACCTAGTCCTGTCTGTATCTTCTATTCTCAAAAGCATCTTTCCACCAGTGTGCCTTGCGTATAGGTAATTGAATAGGGCTGTCCTAAGACCACCTATATGCAAATATCCTGTTGGGGATGGTGCAAATCTTACTCTAACTTCGCTCATTAATAACTCCTTTTTCTTTCTATTTTTCATCAAATTCGTCTTTTAGATAGATAAGTAAATAAGGGAAGTAAAACTTCCCCTCCTAACTTAACCTTAACTCATCTAATTATAACATCTATTACTACAAAAATCAACCATGTCAAGGTTGATTTTTATTTTTTTGATAATTTTTTGCCTTTTATTAAATTATTTTTTCTTCATCGTCAAAAACCGAAGTCCTAATAAAAATTTTTGCTCCCTGATTTTTGATTTTATCGAAGATTCTCAAATCATTTTCGTCCACAGCTACAAGCTCTGTGAGAGATTTTTTACCTATTGACAAATGAATTATGCCAACATTCACTTCTTTGATTGAAACGCCAGCATCCAAAATTTTTTCTAAGTCGCAAGTTGTTTCTACAAGCAAAAAATACGCTCCCTCATTTTTGTATAGAAAATCTTTTACACCTGCCACCTTCAAATAAGTTGATTCTATTTCTTCCGGAATTGTAAGGTCCATCACCTCAATTCTAATTGAATCTTCAGCAGTCCTATCATTGGCAATGATTACCTTTTTTAGGCCATATTTCTCACACCAGTCCTTCACAACCTGACCACTTGCCAGCCTAGAATCGATTCTCGCTAAAAAAATTTCTCCCATTAGGCTCTCCTAATGACCATCTGGCTTGGATCATCAATTATAAGATCTGGATTGGCATCTTCAAGAACCTTCCTATCTCTGAACCCCCAAGATACACCAACAGTGAAAATCCCAGCATTTTTTCCACACTTCATATCTACTTCGCTATCACCAAAATAAATAATATCTGAAAAATCAACCCCAAACTTTTCCTTTAAAATCATTATGCCTGCAGGTGATGGTTTCCTTTCATAATCTCCCCTATAACCAAGGATAGCATCAAAAAAACCTTCCCCAAAAACAACAGGAATGACCTTCTTACAAGTTTCGTCAGGTTTGTTTGAGAAACAAACAAGAGGCTTTCCTGTTTTCTTAAGTTCATCAAGCGCCTCTTTCACTCCGTCATAGGCCTTAGTAAGGTAGGCTGGGTCATCATCGTAGGACTTGTTGTAAGAATCTAGGAAATTTTTCCTAAAAGCTTGATCCTTGCTTGCATCAACATAGTCGAGCGTTTTTTCACATAGGACAACCGGTCCATTTCCCACAAAAGCCTCAACCTTATCTTTTGGGCAAGACGACAAATCAAATTTCTTTAAAGTTTCATTTATAAAATAAGTTATGGTATCTATTGTGTATAACAAGGTACCGTCTATATCAAATATATACATCTAATCCTCGCTTTTTTTATTATTGTACTTTTCTTTAAAAATTTGTGTACGATAAATATTTAAAGAAAGTTTTTAACTTTTAGGGTATAAATATAGGTAGGATAATATTTGCAATAAAATATTAAATTAGAAAATATTTAAGAAGGAGTTTATGAAAGAAATTAGAAACCTAACCATGCTTAGTGATTTTTATGAGTTCACTATGGCTAATGGTTATTACGAAAACGGTATGAAAGAAACCGTCGCAGTCTTTGATGCCTTTTACAGAAAAAATCCTGATGGTGGTGGCTATGCGATTTTTGCAGGTCTAAATGATATAATTTCCTATATCAAAAACCTCCACTTTACCGACGAAGATATAGAATATTTCAAGGACCAGGGTGGTTTTTCTGAAGGATTTTTAGAATATTTGAGAAATTTCAAGTTTACTGGAGACGTCTATGCCTTTCCTGAAGGATCAGTTATGTTTCCGGGTGAACCAATTGTTACTGTCAAGGCTCCAATCATAGAGTGTTCTATAATTGAAACCTACTTGCTCTTGTCAATGAATTTTAATTCACTTATAGCGACCAAGACCAATAGAATTGTATCTTCTGCAGGCGACAGACTTGTTATGGAATTTGGGGCAAGACGTGCCCAAGGTGCTGACGCTTCTATTACAGGTGCAAGGGCTGCCTACATTGCTGGTGCCCCTATCACATCCAACACCTATTCGGCCAAAAAATATAACTTTAAGGCCTCAGGCACCATGGCCCACTCTTGGATTCAGGCCTTTGATTCAGAGTATGAAGCCTTTAAAACCTACGCAAAAATGTACCCAACTAATTGTATCCTTTTAATTGATACCTACGACACACTTGAATCTGGCCTTGTAAATGCCATGAAGGTCTTTAAGGAAGAACTCGTGCCAAGGGGACTTACAGGTGGAGTTAGGATTGACTCAGGAGATTTGGCCTACCTTTCTAAGGAAGTTAGAAAAAGACTTGATGAAAATGGTTTTAAGGACTTTAAGATTGTCGCTTCAAATTCACTTGATGAATTTAAAATTGAATCCCTCCTTGCCCAGGGAGCAAAAATCGACTCCTTTGGCATAGGTGAAAGGCTAATTACTGCCAAGTCTGACCCTGTTTTTGGTGGGGTTTATAAGCTTGTTGCAATCGAAAAAGAAGGTGAGCTTGAAGCTAAAATCAAAGTCTCTGAAAATGTAGAAAAAATTACAACTCCAGGCTTCAAGAAAGTCTACAGGCTTTATGACAAAGAAACCGGCAAGGCAGAGGCAGATTATATAGCCCTTAGGGACGAAGAAGTTGACGATTCCGAACCTCTTGTAATCTTTGACCCACTTTTCACTTGGAAGATGAAAAAAATGAAAAATTACAAGGCAAGACAAATGCAAGTTAAAATCTTCGAAAAAGGTAAGCTAGTCTACGAGGAACCTTCCCTAGAAAAAATCGCCGCCTATAGAAAAGAAGAAGTCGCAAGCCTTTGGGATGAAGTTAAGAGGTATGATGCCCCACACAATTATTACGTAGATCTTTCCCAAAAACTTTGGAATTTGAAACAAAAATTAATTATAGAAGCAAAATCTAAATAAAAAGAGGCAGCTTAGGCTGCCTTTTTTGTGCTTAAATTTTTTGGTAAATTTCTTCCAAGACTTCGCTGGTTCTTACATTAACTTCTTCTAAGCCTTCGTCGCCTAAGACTTGGATTTTAATATTTTTAGATTCTTTATATAGGTTTTCTGCCTCGTTTATATTTCCATCAAACTTTGCTAAAATAGCTTTCGAAAGATTTTGTAAGCTTACTACAAAGGGTTTTATTTCCCTATATAGGTCTTCATTTGCGTGATTTTTTTGGTAATATTCTGCGGCCTTTATTTTTTCTCCCAAAAGATAGTTTAGAGTTTTTAAATCTTTTTGATCAAAGGCTCTTTTAATCTCCCTATCTTCACTAAATTTCTTTCCCTCTGTCCTCTCATAGACCAAGGACCCACAAAAACTAGAAGCAAGTTCAAATAAATCCCCACTCGCCTTTGGCTCCAAAAAATTTATTGCCTTTATAAAGGCATCTTCCGGCTCGTATGCTAGAGGATTTTTCAAATATTCACCCAATTGGTAGATTGCTATTTTTGAAGCTTCTGCCTGGTTCATTGGATTTAGGTAAAAGCCGTCAAAGTTTAGGTCTTTTGAATCGTAAAATTCAAAAATTTCCATAAAAATTTTATCCGGCCTATAATCATTTACTGGCCAATTAAACCAAATATATGGCTTTTTGCCGGTTCTTTTTCTGAAGTCTTCGTTTGACTTATGAGAAATCGGTGCGACAACCTGGTTGCCGGTCCACATGACGTTAAGATTTTTAATATCCCTCAAGAGGGCTTCGTATTCATAACCCTGCTCGTTAATCCAAGCGTCATTGTACCAAGGGTGGACAAAGTAAAGATGATTTCCTGTCTCCTTTTCCACAAAATCTGCCAAGTCCCTTATGAGATTCGTGTGGGCCTTTCTTTTTTCATAGGCGACTGCTTTGTCGATATCATCCATGCAAAGTCCAAAAGACCTAACACCAGCATCCATCAATTGCCTGTACTTGGCAAAAATCTTAGAAATTTCTTCATCATAAAGATCAAAGTCAAAGGGATTTTGCCCTGGATGGATAGCCCAGGTAAATTCTATACCTTCTTCCCTGCTAAGCTCTGCTAGGGCCTTAATCTTTCCAATTTCTTCTTCTGGATAAGGCTTGCGCCACTCTTGGTTGTGGTAGGGATCGTCTTTTGGTGCATAGATATATTGGTCCATGTCGATTTCTGCGAGAAATTTTATCATGGACATTTTTTCTTCAAAGGTCCAGGGAATACCATAAAATCCCTCTATAATACCTTTTTTCATCTTAGACCTCCATAGGATTCGCTTCTATGATTGTAAGTTTTCCTGTAATTTTATAATCCTTAGCAAAATTTGTAATTATAAAGAAATCCCCTTTTTTAAGAGAATAAACTTCTCCGTCTATTTCAATTTGTCCTGCCCCTTCAATTACAGATTCTAGGAGGTAAGGCTTTGCTCTTTTAAAAACACCTTCGGATTTAAACTTAAATTCTCTAACTTCAAAGTATTCATTTTCCGTTAGGATTCTCTCCTCATAACCTTGTTGGGATATTTTTTGGATTTGTCCTTCTTCCTTGATTATTTTTATGGCTTCTTTGGATTTTTCTAAGTGAAGCTGTCTTAAATTTCCATCAGCATCCTTCCTATCATAGTCATATAGCCTATAGGTGATGTCTGAAGCTTGTTGTATTTCAAGGATTAGGGAGTCTTTTTTTATGGCGTGGACTGTGCCTGCCCTGACAAAGAAAAAATCACCTTTTTGGGTAGGCACTTCCCTTAATAGGTCAGTCCATTTTCTTTCATCAATTAATTTTATAGCTTCTTCTTTGCTTTTAACCTTTAGGCCAAAAACAATTGACGCATCTTCCTCATTTAGGATATACCAACACTCAGTCTTGCCCTTTGAATTTTCAAGGCGAGCTGCCATTTCATCATCCGGGTGGACTTGAATTGAAAGGTCGTCTGCTGCATCAATTATTTTTACCAAGAGTGGAAAATTTTCTTCTTTAGAATTTCCAAATAAATCCTTGTGGTTTCTGTAAATATCTCTTAGGATTTCTCCCTTAAAGTCACCATTTGTGACGACAGACGAAGCACCTTCCATGCCAGAAATCGCCCAATACTCTCCTGTCTTATCTGATGGAATAGGGTAAGCATATTCGGTTTTAAGCCTAGCTCCTCCCCAAATTTTCTCTGAAAACTTCCCTTCTAAAAATAAAATTTTTTCCATTTTAGTCTCCTATACTCTCGTAAATCCTCAAAGTTTCTTCTATGTGACCATCGTTTAGGTTGTTGATGTCATCATAGGGCACGCCCATTACAACTAGGATGTATTCCTTGTTGTTTTTCATAGCAAGAGTTGCCCAGCAAAGTCCAGCGTCATCAGTTGTTCCAGACTTGCCTCCAATTATTTCAAAGCCATTTTGCTGGTATTTTTTTAGGTGGTGGAAAATTGTTGATTCTAGGTAAACCCCGTCTGGGTGATTGACTGTTGGACTTGTCTTGAAGTCTTTTTTTGTAAAAATCGCCCTAAAATTTCCATCCTTAAGACTATCTTTTATAAGCATGGCACAATCTTTGGCAGATTGGTAGTTTGAAGGATTATCCATACCGTCGGCATTGGCATATGATGTGTTTTTCAATTTCAAATCTTTTGCTTCCTGGTTCATGAGGTCTACAAAATTATCCATAGACCCAGATATATTTATGGCAAGACTGTCTGCAGCTTCACCAGCTGACCTTAGCATGGTTGCATATAACAAGTCCCTATAGGTTGTGGTTTCCCCTCCGTTAAAGCCTGCCATTGATGCATTCATTTCAACCGCTCTGTAATAAGCATCTGTATCTACAGGAGCTATCTGACCGAGATCTTTTATGTGCTTTAAGGCTACCCTTACAGTCATAATTTTTGTAAGTGAAGCCATTGGCAACCTTTCATTTTCGTTTTTAGCAAGGACTTCCTTATCATCAGTTAGGTTGTAAAGGTAGACTGCCTTTGATATAAAATTTTGATCCTCAGCCTGTTTTTTGACCCTAGTGCTAATAAAAACAGCTATAATCAAAAGTAAGGCAATTATAAATAAATTTCTAATCTTTCTCATACTTCTATTGTACACTAAATTTCATTTTAAATAATTAATTTTTTTGTAAGTTTTAAAGATTACTCCTAAAAATTTCTAAGCTTAAAAAGAATTTCTCAAACCTTAACCACTTTAAATCACCCCGAAAAATTTTCAAAAATCAAGCCTAAAATCTCTTATAAATACTTGCAATTGATTATTTCTATCAGATAGTAATATCGAGGTGAAAAATATGAAAGATATAATTATAATTGGAGCAGGCCCTGCCGGTGTAAGTGCAGCCTTATATGCAAAGGCTCGTGGCAAGGACCTACTTTTACTAGAAAAAGATAGGGTAGGTGGTCTAATTAGCCATGTTTCCAAAGTTAGTCATTATGCTAGCCTTGCCGATAATGAATCAGGTGAGGAATTTTCACAAAAACTAAAAGACCAACTCGCCTTTTCTAAGATTGACGTAACTTATGAAGAGTGTTTGTCTATAGAGAAAAAGGATGGCCATTTCCTTGTAAAAACAAACAAAAATACCTATGAAGGTAAAAAACTTATCTATGCAGCAGGTTCTCACCTAAAAGAACTTGACATGGACTACAAGGGCTTCGAGGTTAAACATTGGCCATATGGCAATGAAGAAAGCCTTAAGAATAAAACTGTTGTAGTAAACGGTGGATCTGATGGAGCCAGCAAGGAAGCCTTATATATAGCCAAATTCGCCAAAGAAGTCCACATTGTCCAAAACCAGGATGCCCTTCTTTGCATTGACGAATTTAAAAAGCAAATCGAAGCTTCAAAAAAAATAAAAGTCCACACATCATCAAGTCTTAAGGATATCGAAGTTAAAGATGATAAGTGTGTTAAGGCCATCTTAGATGATTGTGTAATCGAAGATGAAGAAGGCATAGAAATCTATGTCCAAATCGGTCAAAACGGCAATACCGACCTAGTCAAAGACTTAGCCGAAATAAAAAATACCTTCCTTGCTGAAGACATAAGCTCAAAAGTTGACGGCTTATTTTTCGCAGGAGATGTTAGAATTAAAGATGTAAAACAAATAGCCACAGCTGTTGCCGATGGCACCCTTGCCGGTATAAAAGCAAGCAAGTAACAACAAAAATAGGGCTCCCCTTTCCAAGTGGATTAAGGGGTGCCCTTTTTAATTTTTTATTTAATTTTTATTTTTTAAATAGTCGCTAATTGTTCTACCAGCTTCATAACCTGATGTTACTGCCCAACCAAAGTCTGCTCCTGGTATAGAGTCATCTCCACGAGCACCACCGGCTACATCGCCTGAAGCGGAGAGACCTTCAATAGCCTTACCTTCTTTGTTGATTACCCTTAGTTGGTTGTCGATTTTTAATCCACCCAAGGTTGTTGCATATCTTGGCAATTGTTCAACAACATAATAAGGACCATTTTCGCTAATCTTAGCCTTCATATAGTTAGGATCTCTGCCGAAATCTTCATCTTTTTTATTCGCTACAAAACCATTGTATCTCTCAACAGTTTTCTTCAATCCTTCTGGATCAATTTTTACCTTTTTAGCTAGTTCTTCTAGGCTATCAGCCTTAGCAAAATAAGGAATTTTTGCTCCATCTGTTGCTATCCAATCATCAAGCATTTTCTTTGTAATACCGTAGCCTGCAACATTATCTTCAAAAGCCTTGTAGGTAGCAACGTCCATTATCAAGAATAGTCTGCCATCTTCTTGTTTTTCCATTTCCTTAACAATGTTAATACCAGCAGATCTTTCATTTACAACTCTGTTTCCTGCCCTGTCAACCAAGATTCCTGATACATCCCAAGTTGCCATAGGGCCATTATAGGTTGATTTTGCTATGCCTGGTTTCCATTCAACACCATTTTCAAAAAGTTCAACATAGCCTTGGTTTACAACATCTGCTCCAATGTCTTGAGCCATCTTTTGACCTTCACCTTGGGCAAGTTGAGCACCATAAAATACAAATTTATCCAAGCTTTCAGGAAGCATTTCTTTATTGGCACCATAAGAACCTGTCGCAAGAAGAACTGCCTTAGCCTTTACTTCTACAGGTGTACCGTCAGACATTGTAGCCTTAGCACCAACAACCTTGCCATCTTCATAGATTAGTTCAGTAACTTTAGTATTTGTTCTTAAATCTATCTTAGTATCTTTTATTTTATCCAACAATGATTGAACAAAGCCAGCACCTGCTCCTTCATAGATCATAGCCCTATCTACGCTATTTTCACCAAGTGGAGTTAATTTTTCAGGGATTTTTGAACCAACATAATCAACAGTCCAATCTGTTGCTTCTCCCATCTTCTCAGCATAAAGCTTCAAATCTTTTGGTATAGACTTTCCACCACCATTTTTCATATTATCTCATATACAGACTCTACGCTATCATTTTTAACACCATAGACATCTTTTTGAGTTTTGGAAGCAGTAATCAAAGCAAAACCACCAAATAAGGCAGTATGGCCACCTGGCATAGCATTTTTCTCTAAAACTGTAACCTTATTACCTTCTTGGTCTGCTGACAAAGCTGCACTAAGTCCAGCTCCACCACCACCTACAACTAACAAGTCAGTGTCTATATTGATTGCTTCTTTTACTTCTTTTTTGAAGTCTTCACTACCATGAGATTCATCTATTGCCTTAGATACTGCTTGTTTAACAGCATTAGAGGAAGAAGGAGGGCTAGGGCTAGGGCTGTGAGTTTAATTTTTTTCATAATTTCTCTTTTATGTATTTAACAAACGATTTCTTTAAAGCTACAAGAGTAGGTCTAGCCTACCATTTCCTTATCTATTTTGCAGCTTCCATTGCGTCTTTTAGAGCTTGTTTGAATGCTTCACTTGTAACTGTAGCACCTGATACATTTTCGATGTCTGCGCTGTTAGCTTTTTTAGCTTCTTCTACTAATTTTGGAAGAGCATCTGCACCAACACCATCAGATTCTTTGTGTTCATCAACTACGATATCTTTGATTGTTTCGCCATCCATAGTAACTGTAAGTTTGATGTCTCCATCGTAACCTGCAGCTGTTGCTGAACCTGTTTTTTCTGTTGCTTCTGCAGCTGGTGCTTCAGCCTTTTCTTCTGCTGGCTTTTTATCAGAATTTCCACAAGCTGCAAGTACTAGGGCAAGTGCGCCTACTAAGAATATATTTTTTCATATTCCTTAAAATATTCTGTTTGTGTAATATTTACTTATAAAGTACACCTTCTATTTACCTAAAAATCAAGGATAATCCCCTTGATTTACACTTTGAAGACGTTTGCAATAACCTCTTTTATATTTGCTAACTGAATAATTTTTATTGCTTTAAAATCCTTTTGCTCTAGGCTATTTTTTGCTAAATAGACTTTTTCATAGCCAAGTCTTTCTAATTCCTTAACTCTTTGCTTGGCCTGAGGCACTTTTTTAAGTTCGCCAGTAAGACCTACTTCTGCTATAAAAACCACCTTATCTGAAACTGTTTTTTTAAGGTAGGAAGATGCTATCGACATAATTATAGCGAGGTTTACAGATGGTTCGGATAATTTAAGCCCACCTGTAGTTTTTATTATGACATTCATGTCAAATAAGTTAAGTCCTGCCCTTTCCTGGAGGATAGAAATTAGGGTGTTTAGATCATCTCGTCTTAGGGAATCGCCTATCCTTTGTGGATATGGCATGAAGGACTTTGATACAAGAGACTCTATTTCCACTTCTAAGAGCCTAGAGCCTTCCTTTGTCACAGAAATAGCTGAGCCTTCAATTCCGCTATCCCTTTGGGTGATGAAATATTCGCTCGGATTTGTAATTTCTATTAAGCCTTCCTCATCCATCGAGAACAATCCAATCTCTCCTGTCCTTCCAAACCTATTTTTGCTTGAAGTTAAGACTCTTAAGTCTTCATCAGCAGACCCATCTAGGATTAAAACTGTGTCTACCAAGTGCTCTAGGGTTCTTAGACCTGCCATTTCACCTGTTTTTGTCATATGGCCCACCATGATGAAGGCACGTTTTTTCTCTGGATTTTTTGCCATTTCCACAGCCTTACCTGCGACTTCTATGGTCTGGGTAGGAGATCCTTGCTTGTTGTCAAATTCTTGGAGGGAAAAAGTCTGGATGGAGTCTAGGACTACTATGTCAGCACCAGTTGCCTTTATTTCCTTAATGGCAAGGTCCATAGAATTTGTCGAAAGGATCCAAAGATTTTTTGGTTCGTCTTTCATTATCCTTTGCGACCTTGATTTTATCTGACTTTCACTTTCTTCTCCTGATACGTAGAGTACTTTGAGCCCCTCGTCAGCATAAGATTTTGATAATTGTAATAAAAGTGTAGACTTACCTGCACCCGGTCTAGCTGTAAGAATAGAAACCGAATCACGAACAAGTCCTCCTCCCACAGCTCTGTCGAATTCTTCGTAGGCTGAGTGGATTCTCTCCGATTCATTTATTTCGATTTCCCTTAGCATTTTAGCTTTTTTATCATCATCAAGGACGACTTTGTTTCCCACTTTTTCTTCCTTGATGGTTGTTTCAACTAGGCTTCCCCACTTCTTGCAAGCTGGACACTGGCCTGCCCAAATATTTTGGATATGTCCACAGTTTGTGCATTCGTAGGCTTTTTTTACCTTAGCCATTGATTGCCTCCACAAACCTATTTACAGAAAATTCATAAACAGCCCTCTTTGGATTTTCCTTATAAATTTTCGCAAAAATATCCCTTGGTACAATCCCAAAATCAAGCATAGACTCAAGTTCGTCTAGGTATTTATTTTCATTTTCCTCAAGAACTGGCCTAATTATGTCAATTATATCTAGGACGTGTTGGAAAATTTCTACATTTTCATAAAGAGCAAAAATCCCCATCCTAGTTGCATTGCTCTTAAGCTTTTGGGCCTGGTCATAAGTCATATCAGAAAAAAGTTCATAGACCTTATCTAAAGTTTGATCATCAAAAAATATGCCCTTTATTAGAGCGGCTGCCGCCATGTTGTAAGGATATGGAATATTATCCGGCATCCTGATTTCAATGTAGGATTTCACCCTCACATCTGGGAAGACTATAGAAAGGGCGTGGTTTACCATTTCATCAGCATTTTCTTCTGTCATTAATTCGTCTAAGGTTTTCCTACCTATATAAGTTTCACCATCAGGTGTTGGCATGAAAATCATAGGTGTATCGAGAATTTTTTCGGCATATTTTTTATAAGATAGGTCAGAATCAAAGGCAAAATCATAAAGCCCAGTCCTGTCCCTGTCTGTATATTCCCAAATTGTTTGTCTTAAGTTCCTGTCGATATAAATTTCACCTTCAAATATCAAGGAATTATCAAAGACTGAATACAAAAATGGGCTAAGGGCAGAAGCTAGAAAATATTTCTTTTTGAAATCTTCTTCGTTTTTGAAATCCACTGCCAACTGCATGGAGCTAGTCCCCTTCATCATATTGTGGGCAAACTCTCCCCCATATTTTTCAAAATACTTGTACATGAAATCGTAGCGAGTCTTTGGAATAATCTTTATTTCATCAATTTTAGATTTTGGATGATAGCCGAGAGCAACTAAAAGAAGGCCCCTTCTTTCAAAAATAGGAACAAGTCTTTCCATGTGGGTCTTGTAAACTTCAAAAAGTTCACCAACAGAGGCCTTAGCCCTTAGGGCAAGCTCAAATTGACCAGCAGGCTCTATTGAGATATCGACACTGCCATCAGAAAAAGCCATGCCAGTTTCATCAGCTTTTTTATAGCCAAGGCTTGCTAAGTCTTCAAGGATCTCGCCTACCCCATCGTGGCCATAAAAAGATTGGCTTTCTAAAGTATCCTTATTAACAACAAAGTGTTCTATTTCAAAGCCCAACCTAAAGTTCTTTTCGTCCTTTTCACCAGCCTTAATAAAATCTACAATTTTTTGAATCTTTTCTAATCTTTCCATAATAACCCCTTTACTCCTATCATTATACGAATTTTTGAGAAATAAACCAAGGTATAATAAATCTATGAAATACGGTTATTTTAAATCACAATTAGGAACTATAAAAATTTCCTATGAGGAAAAGATAAAGAAAATCGAATTAGTTGATGAAATCTATGAAAAAAGCCACGACCAGCCAATCTTTAATACCTTTAAAGACCAAATTTTAGAATATCTAGAAGGAAAAAGAACAAGCTTTGATCACTTAGATCTTCTAGACCCAGAAGGCACCGACTTTCAAAAATCTGTCTGGAAAGCTTTACTAAAAATCCCCTACGGAAAAACTTCCTCTTATAAAGAAATCGCAAAAATAATAGGAAGGCCAAAAGCGAACCAAGCAGTAGGCACAGCCATCGGCAAAAATCCTTTTTTAATCATAATTCCCTGCCACAGGGTGATAAAATCAGACGGAAGCCTTGGTGGATTTGCCTATGGCAAGGAAATAAAAAAAGCCCTCCTTAAAATAGAAGGCCATAATTTTTCCTTATAGTTCATATTTTTAAAATAGATAATTACCCAAAATAGTATCAGACCACCAATAAATACACAGATAAGTAAAATCTCCGATTATTTTAATTTTCTTTTTACTTAAATCAGTTGTAATTATTACCCTAACAAAAAAGAGTCGGGCATCCGACTCTCTTTGTTTAGTTGATTCTATTTGTGCTTTCTCCGTCAAAGAAGTGGAGGGCTTCTGGGTCTAGGCTGAAGGTGTGAGTTTCACCTTTTCTATATTCATAATGGCCTGGCTGGCTTACTACGAGCTCTGTGCCATCTTCCATTCTTGAGTAGATTATTTGTTCCTTGCCTAGCATTTCTATAACTTCAATAGTTGCAGTTACAGAGTTATATTCGTGTTCACCTGGTATAAATCTTTCTGATCTTATTCCAAGATAAACTTCCTTACCCTCATAATTTTTAAGTGCTGCTGCATCTTTGTCGTTTGCTTTTATTTTCATAAGGCCAGACTTGTTGACAAACATACCATTTTCTATTTTACCTTCTATGATGTTCATAGTTGGTGAACCGATAAAGCCTGCTACAAAGAGGTTTTCTGGTCTTTGGTAGAATTCATTTGGTGCTCCTACTTGTTGGATTTTACCTTGGTCAAGAAGGATGATTTTTGTTGCCATGGTCATAGCTTCTGTTTGGTCGTGGGTTACATAGCAGCTGGTTGTTTCTAGCTGGTTATGAATCCTTACAATTTCAACTCTCATGTGCTCACGAAGTTTAGCATCAAGGTTTGAAAGTGGTTCGTCCATTAAGAATACTGATGGTTTTCTTACTATAGCACGACCTAGGGCTACCCTTTGTCTTTGACCACCTGATATGTCTGATGGTCTAGAATATAGGTAGTCTCTTAATTGCAAAATGTCTGCTGCTTCTTGCACTCTTTGGTCTATGACTTCTTTTCTCTCATTTTTCATTTTTAGGGAGAAGGCCATGTTATCATATACTGTCATGTGTGGGTAGAGGGCGTAAGATTGGAATACCATGGCAATGTCCCTATCCTTTGGCTCTACTGTGTTCATTATTTTGTCGTTAAAGTATAGGGTACCTTCTGTTATTGAGTTAAGGCCCGCTATCATTCTTACTAGGGTTGATTTTCCACAACCTGAAGGACCTAGGATAGCACAGAAATCTTTATCTTTGATATCAAGATCGATATTTCTAATAGTAAACTTATCCCTTCCTTCATATTTTTTTCCTAAATTATCTAATTTAACTCTCATTATTTTATCCTTTCACTGCACCTGATGACAATCCTCCAACTAACTCATCTTGTAGGAACAAGAAGAGGAGCATAACAGGGATGGCTGATAAGAAGCCTCCTGCTGCAAAGGCCGGTTGGTTCATATTCCTAACGTCTGATATTAGGGTGAATAGGCCTGTTGCCAAGGTGTAATCTGCTGGATTTGTCAAGAGTATTTTTGGCATCATGTAATCAAGAAATGGTCCTATGAAACATTGAAGGGCTATGATTGCTAGCATTGGTCTTGCAAGTGGCATTATTATTAGCCTATATACTTGGAAGTTTGAACATCCATCTATCCTTGCTGCCTCATCAAGCTCTTGGGATATAGAATCAAGGTAACCTTTTAAGATAAAGGTATTACCTGCTATGGCCCCACCAGAATAGATTAAAATCAGCATCATTGTACGAGAAAATACTGGTACTACACCTGAAATAATTGTGTGAATAGCATAGTAAGCAGTGATTCCTGCGAAGGCTGGGATAATCTGAACTAGCATTATGGTTATAAGACTTGCTTTCTTGCCCCTAAATCTGAATCTTGAATAAGCATAGCCTGTGAAAGATACAAAGATTAGGGTGAGGATTGTTGTTGCTGTTGCTATTTTCAATGTATTTACTACCCATCTTAAGAACTGAGTTTTTTCAAATAAATACTTAAAGTTATTTACAGAAAATACAAAGTCGCCTGTCATTGATATATATTGGCCTTGGTTGCCATTGAATGATGAAACAACCATGATTACGAGTGGTACAACGATAATCGCAGCCCATATAAATAAGATTAGGTAGGAAAGTGTCAAGGCTACCTTGCCTGCAGCTGTAAGTGGCTGGAGGTCTGATAGGTAGAGGTCTTTATTTTTCTTTTTCTTAAACATACTAATACTCCTTGAAGGCTGATGATTTCATGTAACCAAAGAGGGAAATGATTATGAGTATTATAGAGATGAATACTGTAATCGCAGCTCCTATCGCTTGGTACTGACTGTTCATAGTCAAGTTATAGATGTATGAAATCAAAATATCACTTGATCCCGCTAAGTTACCATAAACTTGTGGATTGAATGGTCCACCGCCGTTAAAGAGGTAAATTATTGAGAAGTTGTTAAAGTTAAATGTGTATTGGTTGATTAACATTGGAGATATTTGGAAAAGCACCAAAGGAATTGTTATCTTTAATGTCCTTTGGAATCCTGTAGCTCCGTCTATGCTTGCAGCCTCATATAAGTCCTTTGGTATAGCTTGGAGTACACCAGTTGTAAGAAGGAATATATAAGAATGTCCCAACCAACCTTGAAGTAGCACTAGGGCTGTTCTTGTTTGAACTGTGTTATTTTTAATGTCTAACGATGTGTTAAACAAAGAATTTACAGCCTCTGTTATTACACCCCCACGACTGGTCATGATTGAGAAGAACATGATTGTGATGAAGGCTGGTATTGCCCATGGCAATAGATAAATAGTTCTAAAGAACTTTTTACCTTTGATCCTTTCATTATTAACCATAAGAGCAAAGATGAAGCCCAATACAATCGCAAGTGTAGAAGCTGCGATTGTCCACATAATTGTCCAGCCAAAAATATGCCAGAAGGCCTTACCTGCTATTCCTTGACCACTTGCTATAGAAATATAGTTATTTAGACCAATCCAAGTGAACTTGTTTTGGTGTTGTGGATCCATATTTGTAAAGGAAATTAGAATAGCTGTTACGATTGGTACTATTACTATAAAAACAATTACCAAAAGAGCTGGTGAAGTTATTAGGTATGGGAACCCATCAGTTCTTAGGTACTTCCTTGTTTCAAAGAATGAATTTGGTCTTATACCTTGAATTTCTCCCTTTTCAGCCCTATAGGCATCTAAAAATGATCCTATGAGGATGCAAAGTCCGATTAGGATAAAGGCTAGAGCTAAGATTCCCTCTATCATAAAGATTATAGACCTATCAAGTCTCTTGCCACCTTGGGCTAGGGAAATAAGACCTGCTATACCGTCTCCTTGGTAATTTCCAAAGCCAAGCGCATAAGGAATAGCTATAAAATATACAAATAAGGCACCGATGAAAAACATCAAAGCTTTTTGCCATTGACCATTTAATAGTTGGCCAAGACCTGGGATTGGTGCTGTAATTATAGATTTAAAAGGTCTTTCCTTTTCTACTTCTATAGGTGTCCTTCTCCTAGCATCTGATCTTTCTTCTTCCAAAATCTTTAAGGAGTGTTTAAGATCTTCTTTAAGCTTATAGTTATAAGATTCAATCTCTTCTTTTATTGATCTTTCAGGATTCCTGTAGTCTATCTTTAGGTTTTGATCTTTAAACTTTTGTTTTAATTGTTCTTTAGTAGCCTTATAGGCTTTTTTAGATATTCTTTCTTCTTTGAAAGCCTCTTCGATTTCGGCTACATCGTGTTCATATCTTTCCTTAAGAACCTTCCTATCAGCTTCAATAAACTTACTTTCTGCTTCGATATATTCGCTAGTCAAGTTTTTTTGACGTTCTAAGGCATCTTTTAAGCTATCTTTTAAAAATTTATCGTGGTCTAAGATTTTTGGTATCTCATTTACATCAAGCTCATTAAGCCTGTAGTCAAGAAGACTATCATAAGATAAATCTTTGTTTTCCTCATAGAAAGACCTCATCTTCTCTGCCACGAGTTTTTCTATATATAGGTCTTTTAATTTACCATCTGTTGGAAGGTGTTTATCAGAACTAGCCTCACTTTTCGCTTTTTCTAGGAGGGCTTTTTTCTGATTTTCATATTCTTTTAACTTAATATTGTATGGATGGTTTGCTTTAGTATATTTAGGGCTGGAACCGATTTCTTTAGCTTCAATCAAATCTATAATGTATTGATTCTTTCTTGGATAAGTCCTGCCCCTCCTATCTATAAGGCTTTTTTCATAAGTCATTATCATTACCTTTCTTGTCTTGTTATTACTATTAATAAGAAAATATTTAGTATAAGTCCTAGATAATAAAATACAGATCCTATGCTAAATGAAAAAAATAGGTTGACTATACTAATAAGAGTCATTGCCCCAAAAAATAGCTTATAGGTTTTGTTAATTCCGTATTTTTTAATAGTAAAAAAGGTGTATAGGGATATAGTTATGGGATTTATAACCTTGATAAATAATGAAAAAATAATCGAGTTTAAAAAATCATCATAACTTAGTTCTGGGTTAATTTTAGAAATAGTTGTAAAAACACTTGGATCTTTTGCCATCATCATAGCTTCTAAGCTAAAATTAAGGATAATTAGCGCAGATATTATTAGTATTTTTAATAAAAATTTATTTCTTTGCTTTACTTTCTCCATAACTTTGAAATATAAGGGGCTGTCCTAATGGACGCCCCTTAATAATTTTAATGGTTAAAGTTTGCCATCATTGCTTCGAATGATGCCTTTAATTCTGCGTATGCAGCTTTTTCGTCAGCTGGTTTTACAGAGTTCCAAGATAGTATTGCGTTTTTGTAGGTATCCCATACATCGCCCCACTCTTTAAATAGTGGTCTTGCTGGAGCTTCTTTGTAAGAAGTGATTGTAGCTGCGATGATCTTCTTATCAGTTTCTGGGAGGTCCATTCCTTGATATTTTTCAGCGCTTACATTTTCTAGTACCTTACCTGTTGCCTTGTATAGGTCAGCAGCGAATTCTGGATTTACAATTTCTTTGATCATTGCTTCTGCAAGAGCTACCTTGTCAGCATCTTCTTCGATTCTAGCGTTCATTGCAAGTCCCCATCCACCTTGCCAGTGAGTAAGTGGTTTGCCTGCTAGAGTTAATTGTCCAATTGGGAAAATTTCTAGGTTGCCTTCGCCTGCTTGTTCAGATATAGGAGCTGCATCCCATGGTCCACCAAGTCTAGCTACGCCGCCCTTGCCTGGTTTGAATGTATCATCAATGTATCCCCAACCAGCGTCAGCATCGAATAATTGAGTTCCTGCTTCGTTGTGTTTTTTCCAATATTCGAAAAGAGCTTTAACAGTTGCTTGTTTTTCAGGTTCAAGTTCATCCCATTCTTTTGTGAAGTCTGAGAATAATTTACCGTCTTTATCTTTTCCAAGAAGTTCGATTCCTGAAGAGTTTGTTGCTGCAACACCGTACCAAGCATCAAAAATTGGTAGTAACACTGTTGATTCATCAGCTACATCGTTGATTTCAATTGGTTTTGAAAGGTCAACTTTCTTTTCTTCAGCGTTTTTCTTGTTTACATAAGTAATAAGTGTTTCAATGTTGAATGGGAAAGCAAAATATTCATCATCGATTTTGAAGTTTCCACCGATTCCCTTATCAAAATCATCCCAACCACCAATTTCTTTAGCAAGTTTTTGAGAGTCAATAGCTGCTAAAATGTCATTTCCATGTAGACCATAAAGCCTGTCTGCTGGAATTGCAAATAGGTCAGCAACGTCTTCGTTAGTTGCAGCTGTAGCATCGATTATATCTAAGTGGTCGAATGAGCCTACAGTTTTGATTTCGATGTCTGCATTTGGAAACTGTTTTTTTACACGTTCTGCAGCAGCTTTGTAATAATCTACCCAGCCTTCTTCTGCTTGCACAGTTAATTTTGCGCTTGTATCTTTATTAGCTTCCTTACCGCCTTCAGCAGCTTCTTTGCCACCGTCTTTAGCTCCACCACATGCTGCCATAACAAAGGCAAGTGATAGGGCCATTATTGTTTTTATTCCTTTTTTCATATTTCCTCCTAAAAAATGATATGAAAGCGTTTATCATATGCTTATTATATATAATAATTAGAATTATGTCAATTAAATATCGGAATCGTTCTCGAAAATTAAGAAAAAATATTTTTCTCTACCCTTAAACAAGATTGAAACTTTGCCATTTACACCTGTTTATTTTTTCGAAAAATTTTTAAAAATTTTTTTAATTCTGTTTCATTTCTTTGGGTAAACGGTACATTATTTATATAAAGAAAAGGAGATTTACTATGGCATGTACAACTATACTTGTAGGTAAAAATGCAAGCTTTGACGGATCAACCCTAGTTGCCAGAAATGAGGATTCTGGCAGTGGTTCATATAGTCCAAAAAAATTTGTTTTAATAAAATCAGAAGACCAAGTTAAGGTCTATAAAGCTGTTATTTCTAAGGTAGAAATACCTTTACCATCAAATCCTCTCACCTATACAGCCATGCCAGAAGCTGTGGCAGGTCAAGGAATTTGGGGTGCTTGTGGGGTAAATTCTAAAAACGTAGCTATGACTGCGACTGAAACAATTACTTCTAATGAAAGAGTTTTAGGTGCAGACCCCCTTGTTGTTTACCAAAAGCCTGTAGGAAAAAAAGGTGATAAAGATTTTAAGGAAGAAGTGCCTGGTGGCATTGGTGAGGAAGACCTTGTTTCAATAGTCCTCCCATATATAAACTCTGCTAGAGAAGGTGTCCTTCGCCTAGGTTCCCTCCTAGAAGAATATGGAACCTACGAAAAAAACGGCATTGCCTTCCAAGACGAAAACGAAATTTGGTGGTTAGAAACCATCGGTGGCCACCGCTGGATTGCAAGACGTGTCCCAGATGATTCTTATGTCATCATGCCAAACCAGCTAGGACTTGATACTTTCGACCTAGAGGATGCTCTCGGTAAGGGTGAAAACTACTTATGTTCAGCTGACCTAAAAGTTTTTATAGAAAAGCACAACCTAGACCTATCCCTTGATGGAAATATAAATCCAAGGGACGCCTTTGGCAGCCATTCTGATGCTGACCACGTTTACAACACTCCAAGGGCTTGGATTTTACAAAGATATTTTAATCCTAGATCAAACACCTATGATGGGATTGATGCTGACCTAAGACCTGACGATGACGACCTTCCATGGGCGAGGGTACCTGAGAGGAAAATCACAGTTGAGGATATAAAATATGCCCTCTCCCACCACTTCCAAGGCACACCTTACGACCCATACAAAAAGCACGGAGACGCATCTCAAGCAGGAGCCTTCCGCCCAATTGGTATAAACAGAAACAACTTCCTAGGCCTCACTCAAATTAGAAAAGATATGCCAGAACCTATAAAAGCCATCGAATGGCTTGCCCTAGGCTCAAACGTCTTTAATACCATGGTGCCATTTTATGTAAACATCACAGATACACCAGCCTATTTGAGAGATACTACAGGCAAGGTCACCACAGAATCCTTCTACTGGATAAACCGTATTATTGCAGCTCTTTCAGACCCATATTTCGCTGATACAGCTAATTTAATTGAACGCTACCAGGAAAAAGTTGGAAGCTTTGGTTGGGAAATGATTTATAAGACAGATGAGAAAGTTATAAAAGAAAATCTTTCTAGAGAAGCTTCTGTAAAAGTCTTAGAAGAAGCCAACCAAGAAATAGCCGACTTCCTAAAAGAAGAAAGCCAAGACCTCTTAGACCAAGTCCTCTATGTAGCATCCAACAAGATGAAAAATAGCTTTTCAAGATCCGATGCCTAATAGTGCCAGAGCCAAGCTCGGGTTTTATCTTTAAAATATAAAAGGAGTAAATATGTCAAAAACCCTAGGACCAATCCACTACCTGATGTATGAAAAAATCAAATTCCAAGATGAAATCACAGATTTTTTGATGGATGGTGATTGTAGCAAAATAGAATTAAAACCAGTTTCAACAAAACCTCTAGAAGAAATTTTAGACCAGGAAAATATCCACGGCTACCTCCAAGAAAAAATAGATATAGTTGAAAGTCGCCTTGCCAAAGCCCTCAGCCTTTGCAAAAATCCAAGCGAAAAACTTTTTAAACTCGGCAAAGAATGTGGTAGTAACAAAGATTTTTCAAGCTTTGAGCAAATTTTTACCGACCTCAATACTTATCTCCTTGACGGGATGCCTTGCGATCAAGGTCTTTCAGCCGTCCTAGATGGAGATAGTTTGTATTTGATAACCAACACCAACCTTCATAAAAAATACCAAGACGCCATCGACCTTGAAAATTCAAGAAATGCATCTTGCGAAGGTGGCCACAGCCATGACCACCACGAGTCTTTTGAAGTCGGAGCCGGTATGGTAGGTGACCTAAAGTCCGAAGAATCTACCTACCACAATTACAGATTAGACTTTCTAAGAGGCTATTTTTCCGAAAGTCCTTATGAGGTTGAACTTGTAAATGGAATAAATTACAAAATAACAAAAAAATAAGACCCCGAAGGGTCTAAAAAGCTCTCTTATATAAAGAGAGCTCTTTTTTTCTATAAAAATGGATTGTAAAACCTGCCCTGATTGATGAAAAATAAAGAAATTCCGATTCCGACCAAGGCTAGGGTGATAAATAAAATTACAAAGTCATTTTTACCAAAGGGTCTAGCCTTATACCAGGTTCTAGTTTTATTTTTCCCAAAACGTCTTAATTCCATGGCTTGGGCTATGGCTTCAATCCTCTCTAGACTGTCAAAAATTAGGGGAATTACAATATTGCTACTCGCCTTAATTCTCTTTACAAGACCTGCCTTCTCGCTCATTTCTATCCCCCTAGCCTGGCTTGCCTGCCTGATATCAAAATAAGATTTTTGGATGTCTGGTATATACCTAAGGGCAAGGGCGACTGCGTAAGAGATTTTGTAGGATAGGCCAATCCTATTTAGGCTTGATGAAAATTCGGACGGATCTGTGGCAAAAATAAAAACTATAGCCAAGGGAATGGTTGAAAAATACTTAAGAGCGACGTTAAATTCGTAAAAAACTTGCTCCAAAGTTAGGGCATACCTTCCAGTGCCTAAAATAAGTGTCCTTGACCCATAGAGTCCCACTCCATAGGCTGGCTCAAAAATATAAATTGCAAGGATATTGATTAGGGAAAAGACTGCGACAATTTTTATCAAAAATGCCACATCTTCCCAATGAATTTCTGCAATTTTCATTGCCAATAGCGATAGGCCCATAACGAGGATTAGAAATCTTGTGTCATAGCTAGTCATGACTATTACAGAAAGGAGAATAAAAGCAAGTAGTTTTGTTGTGCCAGAAAGCCCGTGAATAAATGTATCGTTCTTGATATATCCGAGGGTCTTATTCATCTCTTGCTCCTTTCATAACCAATAAAGGTTTCTATAAAGTCAAGGGCATCCATACTTTTAAGCCTCTGACCAAGTTTAAAAAGCGATGTCTCGGCAAGATTTGCCCTGTCAATTAATTCACTTTGACTAAAAAGCTCAGCTGGAGTAGTATCAGCTAGGATTTTCTTATCACCGATTACAAGCGCCCTATCTGTATATTCCTCAATTAGGTGCATATCATGGCTAATCATTAGGATGGTTAGGTCATATTCTTTGTTGATTTTCCTTATAAATTCCATCATTTTTGTATAGTGGTGGAAGTCTTGACCGGCTGTCGGCTCATCCATAATAATCACTTCTGGGTCCAAAACTAAAATCGAAGCTATAGTGACCCTTCGTCTTTGCCCGTAAGAAAGAGCGGAAATCGGCCACTTCCTAAAGGAATATAGGCCACAAATCTCAAGAGCATCATGAACTTTCTTCTCGATTACATCTTCGGCTACTCCCCTCACCCTCAAACCAAAAGCGACTTCATCAAAAATCATAGTCTTTGAAATCATAGCGTTTGGATTTTGGAGGATGAAGCCAACCTTATCGGCAATTTCTTTTATGGATAGGTCTTTCGAATCCTTCCCTGCAAGGATTATTTTCCCAGAATCTGGTCTTAAGAACCCACACATAAGCTTGGCGAGTGTTGATTTTCCTGCTCCATTTGGACCTAGAATCGAAATTATTTCCCCCTTATCAATCTCTAGGGAAAGATTTTCCAAAATATTTTCCCTCTCATAGGAGAAGGTCAGATTCTCTATTTTAATCACTTCTTCATTAGTTTTTTTGATTTCTTTGCCAACCTGCCCCTTAGCCCATCCTTCTATCTTGGCTAGGTCACTTGGGGATATTTCAACTTCATCAAAGTCTCCAAGCTTTTCGTAGCCAGAAATATCTACGCCAGCGTATTTCATAGCGTCGATATAAAGAGGTCTTCTAATACCGATTTTCTCCAAAATATCTGACTTTAAAAGTTCAGTCGGACTCATATCTGCAAGAATTTTCCCACCGTCAACAGCAATTATCCTATCGGGATCAAGTAAAAGGGCCTCTTCAAGCCTATGTTCAATTACAATAACTGTATAACCAAGCTTATCAGCGAGCCTTTTTAATAACTCCATAGTCTTTCTGCCAGACTTTGGATCAAGATTTGCCAGAGGTTCATCAAGTAATAAAATCGGCACATCTGAAACCAAGACCCCAGCTATGGAGACCGATTGCTTTTGTCCTCCCGAAAGCTCTCCAGGTTTCATTTCTAAAAGCTTAGAAAGATTTAATTCTTTCGCCCACTTCTCAACGATTTTTTTCATCTCTTCCTGGTCTACATTGTCATTTTCTAGAGAAAAGGCAATGTCTTCGGCAACAGTAAGGCCTACGAATTGACCGTCTGTATCTTGAAGAACTGTGCCTACCGATAGGGATAGGTCAAAAATAGACGAATCAAGTAAATCTTTTCCATCAATTAGACAAGAGCCTGTTATATCCCCAGGAAAGGTGTTTGGAATCTGTCCATTTAGGCTTTTGGCAAGGGTGGACTTGCCAGAGCCAGATGGGCCCACAATTATTATTTTCTCGCCCTTTTTCACTTTTAAATCTATGTCAAAAAGCGAAGGTTCGACCTGGGACTTGTATTTAAAATTGTACTTGTCAAAAACTACCAGGTCCTGTCTATTTTCCATATATCCTAATCTCTTTTTAGTGAATTATCTGCTGTTCTTGTCTTAGCATAAGCTGCGATTAAAATTGTACCTAAGATACCAACTGCTACTGAATTTAAGCCTGCTGATACAAAACCTTGGGCAAAAACCTTGTTGGCTGGTTCTGAATAGATTAAAATATCTAAAATTGGTGCAATGATTCCCCAGCAAAGAACATTTACAATTATTTGGCCAACATTGAATTTAACCATATCTTTTTTTGTAAAAGTGCCTTGAGAAATGTCAAGTTTAGAACCGACTAGACCATAACCAAAGCCTGTGATGCCTGATGTTACAACCCATGACCACCATAGACCATAAGTTAGAAGGTCCTTAATAGCATGGCCAATAAGACCGATTAGACCGCCTGCTACTGGTCCAAAAAGAACTGACATCAAAGCCAAGAATGGATAGGTTGTTTCAACTGATGTGTTTGGTATAAAGCCAACTGGTATAGATAAATACCTACCTAGGATAAAAAATACAGCAGCGCCAATACCGATAGCTACAATTGTAGTAATAGAATTATTCTTTTTCATTATTGCTCCTTTTTAATAAAAATACTCCAATCTGCCCCTGTACCGATTTGGTAGGTAGCAGAAAATGACGCTTGGTTAATTGCGATACCAAGATTGATTAACGAATTGATATAGGCTACGGTTTCACCCAAACCTACATCTGCAAAGGAATGGCCAAAGGTCATCTGATTTTCATATTTTTTGATGCCCTTATAATAGATAATGACCTTAATCATATCCCCTTGTTTGATACCAGCTTCGTTTAGCATATCGAGGCTGATATTTGTCCATAAAGATCCAAACCTAATATCTAAGATGTCAACAGTGCCTTCTATGACTCCATCAGTGATTTTTGCATCTTTTATGGTTTCATAGCAAAGCTCATCTAGACTAAGCTCATCTAGAAAATCATAATAAGAAATATCACCGGCAAGTTTTGCCCCGTTGTAGGCATAAACATCTCTACCATGGAAGGTGTGAGAATTTTCGGAAAAAGGAAGTCTATCCTTTATCTCGTCTATAATCCTTGCAGACTCAAGGCCTATATATTTTGCCACATGAGAAATGGTGCCATTATCTGGTGTGACTATATAGTGACCTGACTTGGTTTTTACCACTATAGAATGGCGACTAGAGCCAACCCCTGGGTCAACTACTGATACAAAAACTGTGCCCTCTGGCCAATACTTGATAGTTTGTAAAAGCCTATAAGATGCTTCAAAAATATTGTAGGGCATAATTTCATGAGTCAAGTCATCTATGGTTAAGTCTGGATTTACCATAAAACTTACTCCGTGCATAGCGGAAACTGCTCCGTCTCCTAAACCGAAATCTGATTGAAAAACTAATGTGTTCATATAAATTCCTTTCAAATTATTACTAGGATATTATATCAACATAATTCTATCAGTCAATTTCCATAAATAAATTTTAGGCACGAAAAAACACCCATCGCCCTGATGGATGTGAAAAAACTCCATCAGCCAAGCTTTAGCACCTTACAAAAAGTAGGTTGCTGAAGGATCACAGAGCTTGTCTCTCCCCTCCTCTTTATGGTAGTTTTATTATACTGCTTTTGCTGGGATTTGCTATTTTTTATTAAATAAAGTCTTATCTTATATTTATATGATTCCTCGTTAACTCCTTCGGAGTTTTTGTCGGAATGACAAGATAAATAAATATTATATAAAAGGAAAAAGACAGGAGTTAGTCCATCCTCCTGTCTTTTTTGTCTTCCCATTGGGAATACTATCTTTCTAGTCGTTTCTATTATACATCCAAACGGATAAAATCAACCTATACTAGGTTTAGCCAATCATATTTCATTATTCCCCCAAATACTTCACCACAACAGCCGCCATTGCCTTGGCACAGATTTTCATGGCATCTTCTCTGATGTCGAATTTTGGGTGGTGGTGTGGATATGGGGCGTCTTCCTTCTTTGCTCCTACATAGAAAAAGCAAGATGGCCTTTCTTTTGCATAGTAGGAAAAGTCTTCAGATGGTGGTTGAGGACCACAGTCGATTATATCGGTAACTTCCCCAATTTTAGCTTCTTTAACAGCATCCACAACCAGCTGGGTCATCTCAGGGTCGTTGTATAAAACTGGATAATCATCAGTGTATTCTATTTCAACTCCTACCTTAAAAGTTTCCCCAATTCCCTTAGCTATGGTCTTGATTTCTTCTTCGATAGTTTTCTTAGTCTCATCTGCCATGGCCCTAACGTCACCTTCAACAGTTACAGAATCCTTGATAATATTAAAGGTGCCCTTGCCGTCAAAAGAACCAATGGTTACAACTCCAACCTCGTATGGAGAAAGTCTACGGCTTACGACAGTTTGAACAGCTGTCACAAAATGACTTGCGGCAACAATTGAGTCGTTTGATAAGTGAGGCATAGATCCATGGCCGCCCTTACCTTGGAATTTTATCTTAAACATGGCCCTGCCCGTCTGGGTGTTGCCCTTGTGGTATTGGATAGTGCCATAATCCATGGCACTCATGACGTGGATACCAAAAACATTATCAACCCCCTCGAGGACTCCTGCCTCAATCATCCCCTTGGCACCTCCAGGTGGGACTTCTTCTGCATGTTGGTGGATTATCACAATTTTACCAGCAAGCTTATCTTTTTTCTCACGGAGAATATCTGCAAGGACCATGAGATAGGCTGTGTGTGCATCGTGGCCACAAGCGTGCATGACACCCTCGTTTTTAGAAGCAAAGGAAAGTCCAGTTTCCTCCTTGATTGGAAGGGCATCAAAGTCAGCCCTAAGTCCAATAGTCTTGCCAGGCCTACCTGTATCAATTACCACCCTAAGGCCATTGCCACCCATGTGACTTGTTATCTTAACATCCTTATCCTTATAAAAATCCTCAACAAAATCAGCAGTCTCCACTTCCTTGAAAGAAAGCTCAGCATTTTGGTGAATATGCCTACGACAAGCAACCATCTCATCAAAATGATTGTCTATTTCACTAAATATTTCTTCTAATAATTCATTCACTAAACTCACCTCTGATATAATTTTACCCAAAAATTTAAGAGGAAATAAAAATTAAATGAATTTTATCGCTCGGGACATAGAAAAAAAGGCGATGGCAGAATAGCCTTGACTATTCTTAATCATCACCTTATATTAATTCAATTTTATTTTTCAAGTGTCATTGCGTTTATTTGGTCGCAGGCTTGCCATACTGGCGTAATTACATCAAAGCCTTTAATCCTGTTTGAATATCCTGTGTGGAATACATTTGAATATAGTGGGATTTCTGGTAGGTAGTCATTATACCATTTTTGGAATTCTTCCCATTTATCTAGGTAGCCTTCTTTGTCAGAAGGATCTGTTTTTCTTAAGTTTGCTGTAACTTCATCAGCCTTTGGATCTTTTACCTTGCTTCTGTTGAATGGTCCTTGAGATGAATAGTAGAACCATGGGTCAAATGGAGTTGAAAAGTCTGAAGCCATTGAAAAAGCAGTATATTGTGCGTCTTCTTTGGGGAAACTTAAATAATCCATTAGGGTTGAGAAGGAACCGGCTGTGACATTATATTCCATACCTGCTTGTTTAGCATTTGGAGGGAGTTGGTTTGATATTAGGCTTGTGATTGGAGATTGTTCTGCTCCATATTGGTTGACAACAAGCTTATTTCCCTTATCATCATACCTATAATAGTCAAAGACTTCTTGGTTTTTGTTAAATTCATCAAGAGCCTTCGCCTTATCCCATGGTGTTTTGCCATCTTTTTCAAACTTATAAGGAGTCTTGTCTAATAAGTCATTTGCCTTATCAATATTTAAAACCCAGTTTGTAAGTTTTTCTTGTAGGTCTGCCCCTCTTTCCTTATACATCCATTGGCTTTGGCCGTACATACCATTTGTCACAACACCATAACCACCTAGAAAGGCTTGGACAAATTCATTTCTATCCATTAGGCTTGCAATAGCTTGTCTTACTTCCTTGTACTTGGTAGCTCCCCTGTCTGTTAAAAAGATTATATTTCCATAACCATTTCTTTCATAAGAAGATAATTGGATTTTTCCTGCTTCTTCAGCTTTTTTGAGTTGGTCAATTTTTGCGCCGTCAGTTTCTCCTTCCCAAATATCGATGTCTCCATTTTCTAGAAGGTCTGGGCCTATATTTCTATTTACCAATTGGATGATTATGTGAGGAATGCTTGCTTTTTGGCCCTTGAAATTACCTTGGTAATTCTCGTTAAGGTCAAGAACCACCATGTTATTTTCAAATTTGTTAAACTTATATGGTCCACAAGTCACAGCAGGATTAAACCTATAATCACTAGTTTCTTTTATCATAGCTTCTTCAATTAGAAGTCTTGTTGGATCCACATCACCATTTTTGCGAGCTTCTAAATCTTTTACTTTTTTGTCTAATTCTTCCTTAGCTTTTTTGTAATCTTCGCTTCCCTTATCCTCTCCTTCGTTGTCCTTTTCAAAGTTTTCTTTTAGGAGGGCAATTTGGTTATCTATAGATTTTTTGTAATTTTCCTTATCTTTGTCTGTCACCTGATAACCATCTTTTACAACAAGTTTCTTGCCGTCTTTTGCTAGCCCTAGATTTTCTCCAATATAATGAAGTGGAGTAGGACCTGCATTTGATAGGGCTTGAACTTCAAAGTATGGCAATTGAGATGCATCGACTGTAAGAGAGAAAGTATAATCATCAATCTTATCAAGACCTTCAAGCGAATCTGTATCCCCCTTCTTAAAGGCCTCGTAACCCTTTAAAGAATCTGCACCTACATTTAAAGATCCTGTAAGCGTATTAAAATCCTTATCAGATTCTAGAAGGATTCCAAAAAGATAATCATCAGCTGTAATAGGCTTACCATCTGACCATTTCAAATCTTTTTTGATGGTAAATTTAGTAGTTCTAGACCCATCTTTATTCATAATAACTTCTGGATCTTTATCAAGGGCTGCAGTGTTTGCTTGAAACTTACCAAACTCATCAATTACATAGCAAGAATAGCCGTTGTTTCCTTCAATACCCATAAACCTTCTAGCATTTACATCGTTGGCGTCATTATAGTAACCTTGGATGAAGTCTCCATTAATAGTGCTTACACCCAAAACGATGGTGTCATCAGCTGTTTGCTTTTGAAAATCATCAAGATTGTCTCCTTGATCACCTTTAGAAGAACTAGCTTCTTTGTTTTCTTCCTGTCCGCTTGTTTGGCTTCCCTTATTTCCTGTAGAATCTGTATTAGATCCACAAGCCGAAAGACTCAGAACTAAAGCCAAAGCCATTAGGGATGAGTAAATTTTTTTGTTTTTCATACTAACCTTCCTTTTCTATATGTATATTTTTAAAAATATTTTAAACTCTACCCCATTATTCATCCCGGTCAAAGATTTTTGTATATATATTAATTTCCTTTTTTCAGTTTTGTAGATTTCTAAGTGTGGTAATATTAAGCTAAAGGACTTTGTACCCCAAAGTTTTTCATTTCCTAAAGTGTTTTTATTCATAAATTATTCGCAAATTATTCGCATTAACATAATGGCAAAAAAGCCAAAACCAAGAAAATCCAGACGTCCTTACCCATTTATTAGAAGATAGTCAATCTGAAACAAAGACGTAAACCCTATCAAAAAAAGCTTGCCGAAAGGCAAGCTTCTACTTCCGCCCTCCGCTAAGGAGCCGCTTGTGGGGTGTAACGGAGAGGGGGTTCAAGGGGGACATAAACGTAGTGCGAGAGCACGAAGGAGTTTGCGAAGCAAACGGGTTTTAGGCCAATGAGGACAATATTGCCCAGCGGCCGAAAGCGGCGGAAGGGTCCTTGGGCATCCCCTTGGAACGAAGATTCAATTGTTGAAAAATAAACATCTATAAGATTAAACAAAATTTAAAATCAAAACATAAATAACTTATTTAGCCTCAATTTCTTGCCTAGCTTCTTTAGAAGCTTTCCTGGATTTTGTAATATTTCTAAAACACAACCTATCGTTTTGAACGTAAAGCCTAATAGTCATTTCCTTATCAAGCTTATTATCCAAAATATCTTCGGCTAGCCTATCGTCTATCATCTTTGTGATGTGGCGTTCTAGTGGCCTTGCCCCGTATTCGGAGTTGAAACCTTCCTTTGCAAGTAAGTTTACTACCCTTTCATCAAAGGCGATTTCTATGCCGATTTCATTAAGTCTATCCCTAGTTTTTTCAAGCATAAGACCGGTTATTTCCTTGATATCAGCTTCGCTTAGGGAATTAAACATAATTGTTTCATCAAGTCTGTTTAAAAATTCTGGTGCAAAGGAATCTTTTATGGCCTTGGTAATTATTTCTTTGTTGCGTTCGTTGTCAGCCTCTTGCTTATCTTCTGCTAGATCAAAACCGATTGATGTGGCTTTGGCTAGACTTGATACGCCAACATTTGAAGTCATGATTATAATTGTATTTTTAAAATCAATAGTCCTGCCCTGGCCATCTGTGAGCCTACCGTCATCTAAGATTTGAAGAAGGAGGTTGAAGACGTCTGGATGGGCCTTTTCGATTTCATCAAAGAGAATTACAGAATATGGATTTGTTCTTACTGCTTCAGTAAGTTGACCACCTTCCTCATAGCCTACATAGCCTGGAGGAGAGCCTACCATACGGCTTACGGCAAATTTTTCCATATATTCACTCATGTCCATCCTAATCAACCTATCTTCTGAACCAAATAGGGATTTTGCCAAACTTTTGGCAAGGTAGGTCTTGCCTACACCTGTAGGTCCTACAAAAATGAAGGACCCGATTGGTTTTTTAGGATCTTTAAGGCCAACCCTCGCTCTTTTGATAGCGTGGGCAACAGACTTAATCGCTTCGTTTTGGCCTATAACAGTGCCAGCTAAATTCTTATCAAGCTTAGCATACTTGGCCTTTTCATCTTCGGTAAGTCTTTCAACTGGGACTTTGGACCAAGATGCTACAATATTTGCTATATCGTCATAAGTTATAGCTAGCTTATAGCCTTCGCTTTCTTCTTCCTTTTCTTCTTCAAGGTCAAATTTCTTTTGGTTTATGATGTCACGAAGTTTTGCTGCCTTTTCAAAGTCTTGGTCAAGGACTGCCTGGTCTTTTTCCGCCTTCAATTTTTCCAAGATGTCCTCGTGGGTATCTATATCCTCTTGCTCATCATCAAAGGCCAAAATCCTTAGCTTTGATGATGCTTCATCAATAAGGTCTATTGCCTTATCTGGCAAGTACCTATCAGTGATATACCTATCAGATAGGTCCACAGCTGCATTTATGGCTTCTTCTGTTATTCTTACCTTATGGTGGTCTTCGTACATGGACTTGAGGCCTTCAATTATTTTTTTAGAATCCTCAAGACTTGGTTCATCGACCATCACTTCCTGCATACGACGGGCAAGAGCAGAGTCCTTTTCTACGTGTTTTCTGTATTCATCAATGGTTGTAGCGCCAATTATCTGTATGTCTCCCTTGGCTAGGATTGGCTTTAGGATATTGGCCGCATCCATAGAACCTTCGGCGGCACCAGCTCCTAAAACCATGTGGAACTCATCTATAAACAAAATCAAATCATCACGATTAGAGGCTTCTTCAAATAACTTCTTAAGTCTGTCTTCAAAATCTCCCCTATACTTGGTGCCGGCTATCATTGATGCCAGATCAAGGCTCAAAATTGTTTTGCCCTTCATAATGGCAGGAAAGTTGCCTTTGACAATCTCGCTTGCAAGTCCTTCTGCAATGGCAGTTTTACCAACGCCTGGTTCACCAATTAGGATTGGATTGTTTTTTGTCCTTCTCATTAGGATTTGGATTATCCTTTTGATCTCATCTTCCCTGCCAATTACTGGGTCAATTTTTCCTGCTTCGGCTAAGTCATTGAGGTTTGTGCAATAATTTGTGATATTTTCGCTAAATTTAGAATTTGCGACTCCCTCTGACTTTTCTTGCCTCACCATAGATAGGAGTTGTTTTTTAATATTTTCTTTTTCCACTCCTGAGAGCAAGAACATTATATTTGTGAAGGAATCTTCGTCGTTTATGATAGCTAGAAGGACATCTTCTTCGCTAGTTGCAAGGGCACGCCTGTTGTTGGCATAAAACCTAGCAGTTTCCAAAATTTTCCTTACTTTTTTGCTATATTCTGTAGCAGGTCTCACTGCTGTGCCCCTGCCAATGTTGTTTATGACAATGGACCTCAAAAGCTCATAATTTGCTCCTGCCGCCTCCAGGGCCTTTGTCGCTTTTGACCCTGTTTTCATGAGGGCAAGAAGCAAGTGTTCGGTGCCTATATAGTCATGGTTTAGACTATAGGACTCACGCCTAGCCTGTTGGGTTAATTTATTTAATCTATTATTCTCCATGGCTTTCCCCCATTTCTTTCATCAAAAATTCATACCTTCCGGCATCGAAATTTTCCTTATACTTGTGTGAAGAAAGATTTTTAATCAAATCGTTAATTTCTTCTTCACTAAACTTTATCTTAAAGCCTAGAATCTGGTATTTTTTTAGCCTGTAAAGAGCCTTCATCATCTTATCTAGACTCTTAACCATCCCTGTTTCTAAGCTTTTTTCTATTAGATCTATCTCTTCTTCAATTTCCCTATCATCAATATTGTTTATAATCCTGTAATCTCTCCTAAACCTCTTTTCGTTTTTTACTAGGGTTTCTAGATTTTTTTCTACCTTTTTAAGGTAGGCTTCAGGATTTTGCCTATAGTTGCCGTAATTTTTTAACAAATAAAGGTCATCTGCGTAAGACTTAAGACCTTTTGGCACAAATTTCTGTGGGTAAAGGCCCACATAAACCATCGCCTGCTCAAAGCCAGCATAGGTTTTTGGATTATCAATTAGACCAAATAAAAATAACTTCATCCAAACTTCTAGGCCACTTCCTACATTTCTTGCCCCACTTGTGAGATATCCATATTCACTAGAAAAGGCAAAATCCAAGTGGTCATCAAGGATTTTTTCAATTTCGGCTGCCTTTTTATAAGCACTTGTTAAATCCAAGCCGAAGTTTGAAATATTGATGGATAGGTGGTCTCTATCATTAATTACAAGGGTGGTATCCCCCTCAAAAACAACACCCACCTGGGCAAGTTTACCTGGAGCATCAGGACTTAAAACCATTTCGGAAATTAATTTATCAATAGTTCCATCATCCAAATCAGAAAGTAAAACCAGCCTGTCTCCAAAAATATTCTTTACCATATCCATGACAACCAAACTCTCATCATAGGTCATAGTTGTCGGAAAATCATAACCCTTTATATTTCGTCTTAAAGATAGGTTTGTAGAAATCAAAACATCTTTTGCATAATCTATCAATTTTTCACCTGCATATTTAATTTATCAATTTTTTCCTTAAGGTCTGCTGCCAACTCATAATCCTCTGTTTCTACAGATTCATTGAGCCTTTGAGATAGGTTTTTTATCTCGTCAGCCACTTCCTTAAATTCTCTTTCTGCCCTTGGGTAGGCACCCTTGTACTCGCTAAGGTTGTTATAGGTCTTCAAAACCTTATCTGTCAAATCCTTATCGAGCTTATAGCAATAGGCGCAGCCAAAAACTCCATTTCTTATATTTGACCTTAAATTGCCACAGTAAGGGCAAGATTTTTCGTCAACATTTAGGATATAAGATAGGTCTTTGTTGGCTTGATTGTATTTATATTCATAAAATCCATCAATAACTTCCTCAAGACTAGGAATAAACTTTTGCAAAAGTCCCTCCAAGTCCTTGGGATTAAAGGAAATATTCTGTGAACTAATTTTCCCTAGGTCTGATCCCTCAGGTATGTCTGCGTATTTCTTCATACAATCCGAACAAAGATTTATATTATGACTGTTGCCATTAAAAATAACCTTCAGGCTTACGCTGGCTTCCTTGCCGCATTTATCACATTTCATACTAACTCCTTGCCAAAATACTCAACAAAAGGCTCTTAACAATCGATGACCTTACGGTGTTTCTCCCCTTGGCTTCTATATCTGCAAGGGTCTTATCACTTGCTGCATACCTTGCCATCAGGTATTCGTTTTTGTTAAAATATTGCCTCTCGTATAAGTCTCTAAAGAGATTATTTGCCCTTGATTCACTCATTTCTTTAGCCAAATTCCTAAGTAAATAGGAAATATAGTCATCTTCTTCAACAATGGTTATTATTTTTATAAACCCATTGCCACCACGTTTGCTCTCAATCAAGTAGCCGTTGTGAGGGGTAAACCTGGTTGAAAGAACGTAATTAATTTGGCTTGGCGAACAATCAAACTGACTCGCCAACTCATTTCTACCGATTTCTAAGGCTCCATCAGTGCTATCTTCGAGCATAAGCTTCAGAAATCTTTCTATTTGATTAGTTAAACCTGCCATAATCTCCTGTCTTTCTCTATTTTTAGGTCAAAGCTTACTGACTATCTCTGACCATTGCCTTTAAAATAAAAGAAGCCTCGCTTCCTAAATAAACTATACTGGTTTAGTCGGAATTTACAATACCAATTTGTTTTATAAAAAAGTGCCCTAGAAAATTTCCGGGCACTTGGCTTATAATTTGCATTGATTCAAATTTTTCTAGCTTGTTCTAAATATTACGAGTATAACTACTTGTTTTAAACTTAGATTTAATAAATCCTAGTCACGCCTACTCCTATTGCCAAATAAGAGAAAGAGTCTTAACAATTGAAGGGCTGTGGCAAGGGTAGCTGCCACATAGGTAAGGGCTGCTGAACCAAGCATATCCTTAGCTCCCGGGATTTCACTTTCATCTAGGATATGAGTCTTTTCAAGGGCAAGGATAGCTCTTCTTGACGCATCAAATTCCACAGGTAAAGTTACGATTTGAAATAAAAGTGTGAGTGAAAATAGGGCAAGACCTATGGTTACTAGCTTAGGTTGGGATAAAAATACCCCTACCAAAAGAATTGGAAAAGATAATCTTGATCCAAAATTAACTGCTGGCACAATAAAAGATTTAACCCTAAGAGGGATATAGCCTTCCTTAAATTGGATAACGTGGCCAATCTCATGGAGAGCCACAGCCAAAGAAGCAATTGAGCTATCCTCAAAAGAAGTAGCAGAAAGGGCGACTTCCTTGGTCATAGGATTAAAATAATCTGACAAGGACCCACCTACCCTCTTGATAGAAATATCCCTGTAATTGTTGTAATCAAGCACCATCTGGGCAGCCTCAGCCCCAGTCAACCCACGTTTAGACCTGATTTTTCTGTATTTATTAAATTTTGCATTTATATTAGCCTGGGCAAACATTGAAATCACAAGGCCTATCAAGACTAAAAAATAAGTTCTATCAAAATAAAATCCGTATGGATACATAATCTTCCTCGTTTCTATTTTCAAAAAATTGGTATTAAATCTATTATATTCAGGTTTTCTCAAAAGTCAAAGAAGGTCAGTTTTTCACTAGTGAGTCTATTATTCCAGGAATATTTTCTTTCAGCTTTAGTTTTAAATTTATTTTTATCTTATATTATTTCTTAGTCATTTACATGACCACTCCGTAAAAAGGGGACCCCAGGGGAACGTTCCGCACGTTCCCCCATCGGGTCCCCTTAAACCCCTTCCGTTACCCCCTCCGAGCGGCCCCTCTCGGGGGACAATGTGTTTACCTTCGGCAAACTGTTGGTAATAAGAATACCTTGTTTTAGTTAGTTTATATCCTTACTGATTTCTAATCATCAGGTTGCTAAAAATCGCAAACTCGCTTACGCTCAAACATGCGATTTTTTAACGCAACCCTTGATTAGAAATCTTTACCCGATAAAGGAGAGAATTAGTCTCGGGGTTCCAGAATTTGCCTGGCTAATTTGGCTTTGCCAGGCTTTGCTTATATTAGTTTTCTTCTTTGGTTTTTATTTTTCCAATTTTTTATCTATTTATATTTGATATAGGTATCAAAAGTAGGGTCGAATTTTTCTAGAAATTTATTCTTAAGCTTTGTGGCCAAAGGGTCTGTGTTGTCGGCTTCGAAGAAAATTTCTTTGTATTTTCCAAATAAATAAATTAACAAGTCATTTATAAAGTCATCTGCAAGTTTTTCCTCAAAACCTGCTAGGTAGGCGATTTCTTCGTTTTCTTGAAAGGCCGCCAGTATCATTTCTCCATTTTTTTCATAATAAAAAGCTTGATCTGGGAGGATTTCTTTGAATTTTTCATATTCTACAGTCAGAGGGCTTACTTGTTCGTGGGTTTTTTTGTAGTATCTAAAAACCAAGTTGCTTGCCTTTTCATAAGCCATTTCTCCCTTGTTTGTTAGCTTTGTTTCAAATCTTTTTGGCCCTAGGGGATTTTTCAAATCTTCTCTGGTTACTTCTACCTCGTAACATTTTCTTTTAAGGATAAAACCAGCCTTTTTCAAAAGCTCAATTAAGTCTAACTGATTAGAATCAACTCCTATTTGAAGGGGCTTATCCTTGGCCAAAGCCTTAAAATCATCCAAACTCACCTTTTTTATATCATTTATTTTTATATATGTATGCTTGTTGTGAAATTCATTTGTAAAAATTTCCATAATTAACCTCTCATACTCAAAATTTTCAAAATGAAATGTAGATATGCACCCCAAATTATTTTATTTCCAACACCATCTTCACATGTTCAATCCCATCGAGCAAAAAGATCTCAGAGTCTTCCACAAAGCCAGCCTTAGCATATAAATTTTTGGCGTAGGTTTGAGCTTCGATTTTGATTTCCTTGGTATTATAACACTTTTTCGCCGCCTCTATTGCCTCTTTTAAGATCAAACTGCCGAGGCCTTGTCTTCTTTTTTTGGCAATTACCCTGCCTAGATGGATATCTCCAGCTTCCTCATAAAGTCTAGCGTAGGCTAAGATTTGACCACCATCCTTAAAGTAAATGTGAATGGCATCAAGGTCTTTGCCGTCTATTTCAGGATAGGGACAGACTTGTTCAACGACAAAAACATCTACCCTAAGCCTTAGTATTTCATAGAGGTCAAAGCTTGTTAGTTCTCCAAATTTTTTTACAAAAATTTTCATATTAAAATCTCCTCGATTTTTATATGGCCCTACCCTGGTTTTTGCCATCCAAAATATAATCAGGCAAACTTTTAAGGGCATCTTTCAATTTCTCTATCATTTTTTCCTTATTTCTCATGTGGCTTGTGACTTTTACCAAGTTTACGATATGACCAGAGGAATAGAGGACGTCACCAGGGACTTCCAAATTTTCCAAAAGAGTAATTTGCTCTTCAAGATTTTCCCTGTTGGTGGTCTCTATAAACTCGCTCCTTTCTCGCATTTTGTATAGCTTAGACCCGTGCTGGACATCTGTCGACATTATAAAAATCCCCTTGGCAGGATAATAATTTAAAAATTCTGCAGTGGCAAGGGCGTTTTCATAAGATTTACCAGCTCCTTTTATACCCTGCATGACAATGGCAAAGTAATCCATGCCGGCGGCCTTCATCTTATCAAGTCCTTCGTAATAGTCGCCAAGGTCTGCACCCTTATTAAGCCAAGAAAGGACCTCCGGGTCCCCTGTCTCAACTCCAAACCAGAGCTCATTGTAACCAGCTTTTTTTAAGAGCTTCATATCTTCAACCGACTTGTTTTTTAGGTTATAAAAACTAGCGTAGGAGGTAATAGTTTTAACTTCTGGCAAGTATTTATGAATTAAATTTGAAATTTCTAAAAGCCTTTTTGTAGGTAGGACAAAAGGGTCTCCATTTAGCAAGTAAATCCTCTCGATAGGCCTTGGATAAGTCTCGCTTATCTCGATAATGTCGCTTTCTATATGGCGAAGGGGTGAGATGCCAAATTTTGTGTTATGATACATTGTGCAAAAGGCACAGGAATTGTGCGAACACCCATAAGTCACCTCAAGTAGGGGCGTATAAGCCTCAAGAGGTGGCCTATAAACTTCTCCAGTATAATGCATAATGTCTCCTTTCGTTTTATCTACTATACCTGATAATACTTTTTTACATTATCAAAAAACGCACATAAAAATGATCCAAAGGCCGGGTCATTTTATAAATTTATAAGTCCAAATGTCAAAAACATGAGGTATTCTTTAAAAAAGTCGAGAAAGGTCTTATCAAAGCCTATTCCAATTACTATATAAATTACGTGCACTGCCGCAAATATTACTATGAAAAGCAAAATCAAGTTGTCGTATTTTTTTCTTAAGAAAATCCCTATTACAATCAGCCACAAGGAAAGGCTTAAGGGCAAGAGGACAGGGTTTAAAAAAGTATTTTCAAAATCATATCCAAGACCAAAGTCTTCCCCAAGAAAGATAAACAAAACAGTATAAGCGATTACAAGTAGGCTTGCTAGACAATATAGGTTTCGTTTTTTGTCATAATTCTTATCCATATCAGATCCTTTTATTACAAAATTTAATCAGGTTTTCTTATATCTATTATATCACATTTATAACTAAAGTATGTTTTTACATAAAAAGAAGTGGGCATTGTGCCCACCATCTTTTTCAGAAGTCTATTGATTTTTAAATTTTAAGCAATGCTTTCCTAACCAATATAAGTTCCTGTTTCGCCTTTTAGGCCGTCTAGGGCTTTTTCTAGGGATGTGATTAGTGCTTTTGCGCCTTCTTTTGATTTTACAAATGATAGGGCTGCTTCGACTTTTGGTTTCATTGAGCCTTCTGCAAATTCACCGTCTGCTAGGTATTTTTCAGCTTCTTCTACTGATAGGTGACCTAGCCATTCTTGGTTTTCTTCACCAAAGTGGATGGCTACTTTTTCTACTGCTGTGAGGATTACAAGTATGTCTGCTCCTACTAGTTCAGCAACTTTTGCAGATGTGAAGTCCTTGTCGATTACTGCGTCAACACCGATTAGTTTGCCATCTTCTTTGATTACAGGAATTCCGCCGCCACCTGCTGCTACTACAATCATTCCATCATTGTAGAGTTTTTCAACTGCTTTTTTCTCAACAATGTCGATTGGTTTTGGACTTGGTACTACTCTTCTGTAGCCCCTGCCTGCGTCTTCTTTGAAGGTGAAGCCTTTAGCTTCTTGTTTTTCTGCTTCTTCTTTAGAATAGAATGAACCAATTGGTTTGGTTGGATTTTGGAAGGCTGGGTCTTCTTTGTCTACCAATACTTGGGTTACAAGTGATACTACAGTTTGGTCCATTTCTCTTTTTGCTAGTTCGTTTTCGATAGCGTTTTGAAGATGGTAGCCGATATAGCCTTGGCTCATGGCACCACATTCAGCAAATGGCATTTCAGCTGTTTTTGCTTCTGATTTGCTAGCTGTGTCCATGGCAAGGTTGATCATGCCTACTTGTGGGCCATTGCCGTGAGATATTATTACTTGGTTGCCTTCTGCTACTAAGTCTACGATTGACTTAGCTGTTACTGCTACTGCTTTTTTTTGCTCTTCTGGGCTATTTCCTAGTGCGTTTCCGCCTAGGGCGAGTACGATTTTTTTCATTGTTTCTCCTTAAGTTTGATTTTAGTTGTTTAAGGCTCTGTCAACGTTTCTGATAAAGTCTTGTACGTTTGTTACCATTGAAACAGCTGTTACTGTTCCCCTGTCTGATAGTTTGTTTACTGCGAATTCTTGGATGTCTATTGTATACATGTAAACTGGTCTTACTACGCCGTCAAATACGTTGTAGGATGGGGTCATATTTCCTGTTGCGATTGTATATAGGATTGCGCCCATCATGATGATTGTAGATGTCTTTCTGGCATGTTTTCTCATTTCGTTTTGAGCATCATATACGTTGTTGATTGTTTCAGGAAGTCCTAGTCTGTCACGGATGGTGCCTGCTATTACTACTGGAACATTCATTTCTACACAAGCTTTCATGAAGCCGTCTTTAACTTTTCCACTTTCTACAAGAGCCTTGGTTGAGCCGTATTTTCTTGCTAGGTTGATTGTTTTGTATAAGTTTTTGGTTGAGTTTTGTTCTTTTTCAAATTTTTCTTGGCCCCAAGTTGTGCCGAAGATTCCTTTTTCAAGGTCAAAGGCTGCAGTTTCTGTACCACAGAAGATTGCATTTACATAACCATTTCTCACCAATCTTTCAAGCGCTGCTCTTGAGTCTCTGTCTAGGGCAAGGGCTGCACCTACGATTAGGGTTACATAGCCATGGTTTGCTTTTTCGTATTTTAATACTTCGTAGAGGTTATCATAGTCGATTGAGAAGGCTGTTTCTCTTGATCTTCCTGCTCTAAAGGCGAAGGTGTCTTGGTGGGCATCTTCTTCTAGGAAGCCTTGGGTCCAAACATAGATACCCTCTGATGCATCTTCTGTACGTCCGATTACTACCTTGTCACCTTTTTTAAGGTTTCTAAATTCAACTATATTTACGCTTTCTTCACCTGGAGTGTCGTTTGCTACGCAAACTGTATCCATTCTTGATTGTGCTGCTAGAACCCATTTGTCGTTTATTTTGAAGTATTCTGGATAAACTGAAAGAGCGTGGTAATTTCTTGGGCTAAGTCCATCTACCTTTACTTCTTCTAGGGTTACATTTGGTGCATTTTTAAGAAAATCTTTTTCAAAATCTGGATGATGGTATTTTGGCATTTCAAATTTCATTATTGTATCTCTCCTTCATTTCTATCAGCTTTTTTATCTGCTTCTACATATTCCATTTCAGGAATTTCCATCTCTCTAGCAAAAGCCTTGTTTGCTGGGCTTATTAGAGCTTTTTCACAGTTTACTACGAAATCTTGTACGTTTGTTACCATTGGCACGTATGCAAGATTTTCCCTAGCTGCTCCTACCTTGTGTACTACGTTTTCTGTTACGTCTACACAGTAGAGGTATACTGGTGAAATTTTTCCGTCTTTTCTAATCCTATAGCTAGATGCCATGTTGGCTACTGATAGGGAGTGGAGCATGGTTGCTATACAAATAATTACTGTTGCCTTATCAAGTTCTTTCTTTGTTTCTGTAAGTGCTCTATCTTCATCGCCTATTACTTCTGGAAGTGGACCGTCATCTCTGATTGATCCTGATAGAACAAATGGTACGTCCATGTCTGATAGGGTTTTGATAATGCCATCTTTTACATTTCCACTTGCGATAAATTCTTTTATAGAACCTGTTGTTCTTACTTCGTTTAGGAGGTCAAGGTGGTTATAGTGGCCCATTGGTTGGTTTTCTTGGGTGTAGATATTTTGGCCAAGAGCTGTATTTAGAAATCCACCTTCAAGGTCGTGGGTTGCCATAGCGTTTCCGCCTAATAGACAGTTGATATAGCCATTTTCTGCTAATTGGTTTAGAGCTTTTCTTGTATCGTAGTCAAATACTACTGAAGGACCTAGTACCCATACTATATAACCATCTTCTGAATCTCTTTCGTGTTGTAAAAGCTCGAATAGATTATCATAGTCTTCAGAGAATGATGTTTCTACAGCCTTGCCTGGTCTAGAATATACATCTTCTGGGAAGGCGTTGTTATAAACAAAGATACCGTCTTCGATTTTGCCGTCTTCGCTTACTACAACTTGTTCACCTTTTTTAAGGTCTCTTATTTCTTCTACTACGATTTTGCCGTCTTTTAGGACTGCTACGCAGTTTAATGATGTATGTTCAGGTAGGATCCACTTTCCATCAACCTTATAGAAGGTAGGCATATGACGGGTAAGGTAGAAATCATCAGGTGCAACACCGTCTTTTTCTACTTCTTGTAGGCTAATATTTTGTGCTTTCTTGAACTTTTCTTCTGAAAAGTCTGGTGTAACAAATTCTGGTACTTTAAATTCCATTTTTCTACTCCTTATTATTTTTTTCTTTCAACTTGACAGTGAACTTATTTTCACCATCAAAATCCAAGATTAATTCTGAGAATGCTTTTATTTCACTTGTGAGATTCTTCTCACAAATCAAAAAGTAAACATCCTGTTCTATAAGCTTCTTCAAGCTCCTTGCATCAAAGCCCTCATCTTTTGCATATTTGCCGAATTTATCAAAAAATCCACCTGCATAAGATAGGTTTATTTGCCTTTCTGCCAAGGCTTTTTCTAATTCCTTAAAGTTTAAGGAAATAAGCTTATCCAATTTATCATCGTCCAAACGCTTGAGTTTGAAGACATAATCGACATACTTGCCAAAGTCGACGTCGAGTTTCTCTTTGGCACTTTCATCGCCATCTTCCACAGTCATAGTTAAAACTACAATAGAATTTTTAAGGTTGATATCACGTCCCTTATTATCCTTGATAGTTCCATCTTGAACGATTTGTAAAACTAGGTTTTGAACCTCGAAATGTGCGTTTTCAATATTTTCAAAAACCAAAACACTATAAGGCTTTGTCCTTAGTGCCTGGGTCAAAACTCCTCCAAATTCGTAACCAACATAACCTGGTGGCGCTCCAATTAATTTTGTAATTGATGACTTGTCAGTAAATTCGCTCATGTCAAAGCTTAGTAGGGACTTATCACCCTCATAAAGGTAGTCTGCCAAAAGTTTGGCTATATAAGACTTACCCGAAGATGATGGACCTGTAACAATAAAGCTTAAGACTGGCTTACTTCTCTCAAAAAGTCCACCTTCAGCTATGATATAGGTATTGATAATCTTATCAATCATATCATCGCCACCTACGAATTCTTCCTTGAGTTTTTCTCTTACGATATTTATAGAATCAAGTTTGTCGTATTGGAGTTTGGACTTTGGCATCCCACTCATCTTTGAAATAATATCCTTAACCTCAGATACACCGACCTTGGTTCTTAACGGATAAAATTCGCCTTGATTTTCTATTTTCTTTAGTTTTTCGCTTACATTGTCTTTTAGACTTACAAACTTATCAAGATTTTCAAAGTCTCTCTTATCCTTAGCTTCTTCTATCTCAAAGCCTATGATGTCGATTTCTCTTTCAAGCTTGACAATAGTTTCTTGTCTTTCTTTTTCTTTATTATATAAGTCAGTTTTTTTCTCGAGTTCTTTTTCGAGTTCTTTGATTTTTTCTTCTTTTTCCTTAGACCTATGGTTCGATAGGCTGTCTTTTTCGTTCTTTAAGGCGATGTTTTCCATTTCGAGCTGGACAATTTTCCTGTGGAGCTCATCTAACTCTTCTGGCTTTTGATCTCTTGCCATTTTTACCTGGGCACAGGCCTCGTCTATAACGTCAATAGCTACATCTGGGAGTTTTCTTTCTGTCAAAAACCTCTTTGATAACTTCACTGCCTCTGTAAGCGCAGGGTCAGCTATCTTGATCATGTGGTGGTTTTCATACTTAGATTTAATTCCCCTCATGATGGCTATGGTAGTTTCTATACTTGGCTCCTCGATTAATATCTTTTGGAAACGCCTATCAAGAGCCTTGTCCACCTCTATATACTTTCTGTATTCTTCGATGGTTGTAGCACCTATTGTTAAAATATCGCCTCTTGCAAGCATCGGCTTTAGCATATTTGCTGTATCCATAGTCCCACTTGCAGATCCAGAGCCTATTATGTTGTGGATTTCATCTATAAATAGAATTATCCTACCCTTAGAATCCTTAATTATCTCAAGGATTTTCTTAAGTCTCTCCTCAAAATCTCCCCTATATTTAGCACCTGCAACGAGGGATGTCATATCTAGGGAGAAAATTATCTTATCTTTTAAATCATCTGGTACGTCACCAGCTACTATCCTCTGGACAATACCTTCAACTATGGCAGTTTTACCAACCCCCGCATCCCCGATTAAGACCGGGTTATTTTTTATCCTTCTAGATAAAATCCTGATGGCGGTTCTGGTTTCCTCTTCCCTGCCAATAACAGGGTCAAGCCTTCCTTCGATGGCTTCCTTGGTGAGGACTGTCCCGTATTTTTCAAGGTTTATTATAGTTTCTTGGTCGACGCCCTTTAGTAGGTATTCATTAAATTTCTTAGCAACAAGTTCATTGAAATTTTTATAAGTAAGCCCATGAGTCGCTGCAAGTTTTGCAGTCGGCATATCAGCTTCTCTCAAAAGAGCGAGCATCAGGTGTTCAGTCTTAATTTTTTCTTCAAACTGGTTTCTAGAAATTTCTTCTGCTATCAAAAGGGCTCTTTGGTAGGACCTAGATGTGTAAAGGGATGAAATCCCCTTGGCTGACCTCAGTTTGGTCAGAGCATTTTCTGTATCATCCAAAACATCTTGGTAGATTACCTTCAATTCCTTGAAATATGTCCTTATTAATTTTTCCTCTAAGGTCAAAATCGCATAGAAAATGTGAAGGTCAGATACCTCTACGTTATTTTTTCTGATGGCAACCTTATTGGCTTCTTTAATAATTTCCACAGAAGATTGTGAATACTTACTTATGTCCATATTTACCTATCCTAACACCATATATATTAGGTGGGCAGCAACTCCTGCTCCTAAGCCTCCTATAGTATGGCACAATATTGCATTCCCTGTCATTTCTTTTGTCTCTAAGGCATCCATCATAGCTATGTGAGTTGATAAATAGCCTGACCAGCACATACAAATTGATGTAAATACTGCTATGTCGTTTGCTGTCACTATGCCTCTGCCAGACATATCTGCTACAATACCAATGGCTGCTCCAGCTGAGCCTAGGGCTGTGATTGGTACAGCTATGGCTTCTGGTGAGTTAAAACCAAAAAGTGGGTTGATGAGGAAGGCAAGTTTTTCGCCTATCATTGGTAATATTGCAATTCCTTGGTTGGCTTCGCCTGTATAACCGTTAGCTCCTGCTCCATTTGTAAGCATGACTACTATGGTACAAATAAGGCAAACGCCTGGGATTATTGCAACACCCATGTCTACTCCGACCTTGCCACCGTCTAGGAAGGCTGTTATAAACCTAGCCCCTGCAGATCCTTCTCTGACTTTTCTATATCCATCTGGTACGTTTCCTGCTCCCTTGGTTTCAACCATCTCTTCTGTACCGTAATATTTTTTGGTCCTAGAAATCATTAGTCTAACTGATATGATAGAACCAACTACAGCACCAACGAGGCCAACTAGAGCGCCCTTCATAGCATTATCAACTGGTAGGGCCATCATAGATGTAACTGTGATAAGTCCCATACCAAAGGAAGTTCCTAGGTTGGTTAGGGCTGGCATCTGATATTTTTTGAAATATTTTCTAAAGTTATCGTCAGCTGCAAGTGTTAGTATGGCTGGGTTATCAGACATAAAACAATTTAGCATACCAAGAGAAGATGCACCTGGTAGGTCGTATATAGGCTTCATTATCTTTGAAACTAGCCTGTTTACTAAGGCAATAACGCCAAATTCTGAAAATATAGCAGATATACCACCTGCTAAAACTGCAACGGCCATCAAATATAGGCAGACATTCATCAAAAGGTCGTATGATGTGAGCATCATTGTCTTAATCATGTTTGTCCCGCCCATTATAGAACCCATATAGATAAAGAGGCCTAGGAAGGCTGCCAGAAATATAAATACCTCTGGGCCAACATCTTTCTTTATGGTTTTGTCCATTTTTAATTCGTCTCTTATTTCTTCTAATTCTTCCATTTAATCATCCTTAACAAGATAAATCTTTATTTTTTTCAAATGCTTTAACTAAAAATATCCGAAAGAATCGGACATTTTTAGTTTTATGCACCTGTTAATTAAACTTAGTTTAATTTTTTATTTACTTAGCTCCTGGGTAGAATTTAGGATCATTGAAGAATTCATCAACGAGTTCTCTAATTTCACCACTTAAGATAATCATACCAACCATGTTGGTAAATACTACTAATCCTAGGGTTGCATCAAGAAATACTCCTGCGTTATCAAATGATACAAATCCACCTAGAAGGATCATAGCACATGCTATAAATCTAACTATCTTACCTACTGTTGTACCAAATAAGTATTCACCTTGTTTTTCAGCGTAGAATACGATTACTATAATTGTAGAAAGTACAAATAGGAAGAGTGAAACTGCGATTATTGCTGTACCGATTTGACCGAAAGCAGAGTTAAATGCTCTTTCAACTCCGATATCTTTCATGTCTGGGTTTTGCCATAGACCTGTTGTTAATACAACAAGGGCAGATATTGTACAAACTATAACTGTATCAGCGATAACTTCGAAGATACCCCACATACCTTGACGGCATGGATGGTCAGTAACAGCTGTAGCGTGTGCGTATGGAGCAGAACCCATACCAGCTTCGTTAGAGTAGCATCCTCTAGCTGCACCGGCTTTGATTAATGCTGAGATACCTGCACCAGCAACACCACCACCGATAGCTCTTGGGTTAAATGCGCCAACAAAGATTTCTTTGAAAGCTGCTGGAACTTGGTCGATGTGCATGATTATAACAAGAAGACCTGCTATGATATAAACAGCTGCCATTAATGGAACCATTTTTTCTGTTACTTGAGCGATTCTCTTGATACCACCGTAAGCAACTAATACTACTAGGATAGTAATAACAACTGCGCCTACTAGACGGCTTAGACCTAATTGTTCAAGTGGGCCTACTGCTGAAATTGTTTGTAGGGTAATTGATGGAAGAATTTCAATCATGAAGAAGAAAGAAACTAAGAATCCCATTATCTTACCAAGAGTACCACCTATACCTTTTTTGAATGTATAAGATGGACCACCTACGAATTCACCATCAGCGTTTTTCTCACGGTATTTAATACCTAGTACGATTTCTGCAAATTTTGTACCTTGTCCGATAAGAGCTGCTATCCACATCCAGAAAACTGCTCCTGGACCTGCTGTAAAGATAATAGATGGAGCTACTACTATGTTAGCTGCACCTATTGATGAAGCAAGGGCTGCTGATGCTGCTTGGAATGGTGAAACTGAACCTTCGCCGCCAACATCAGATTTAAACATCTTTCCAAACGTTTGCTTAAGTACGAAAGGAAGGTATTTTATTTGAACAAATCCCATTCTGAATGAGATTAAAAGACCACCACCTAATAATACTATAAGGATAGGCCATCCCCAGAACCAACCTGTCAGTTTTGATATAATATCTAATATTGCTTGCATAATAATTCCTTTTTAATTTTATGGAGCCTTGGCCAAAAGGTTTCCTCTTAGACTAAAGAAGATTTTCAAGAATCTAAGTTTACTTCCTAAGGCCAGCCCCATCCTTGTATTTTTTTATAGTCTAGTTTAAAAAACTAGCAAAGGGTTGCATACATAACTGCTTTTATAGTATGCATTCTGTTTTCTGCTTCTTCAAATACTAATGATTGTGCGCTTTCAAATACTTCGTCAGTAACTTCTATTGATTCCATACCATATTTTTCAAATATTTCTTGTCCAACTTTTGTTCCTTTATCGTGGAATGATGGTAAGCAGTGTAGGAAGATAGCTTCTTTGTCTGCGTTAGCCATAACTTCTTTTGTTACTTGGTATGGTTTAAGAATCTTAATTCTCTTTTCCCATTCTTCTTTTGGTTCACCCATTGATACCCAAACGTCTGTGTAGATTACGTTAGCGTCTTTGCTTGCTGCATCTACATCTTCAGTAAGTGTAACTGTTGAGAAGTTTTCTGCTGCGATTTTTTCGCATTCTTTTACTAACCATTCTTCTGGGAATAATTCTTTTGGAGCACATGCTACAAAGTTCACACCAAGTTTAGCACAAACTACCATTAGAGAGTTTGCCATGTTGTTTCTAGCATCGCCGAAGTATACAAATTTAAGTCCTTTTAGACGACCAAAGTGTTCTTCGATTGTTAGCATATCAGCTAGCATTTGTGTTGGGTGCCATTGATCTGTTAGACCATTCCATACTGGAACTCCAGAATATTTAGCAAGATCTTCTACGTGTTCTTGTTTGAATCCTCTAAATTCAATACCATCATACATTCTACCAAGAACTCTAGCAGTATCAGCTACAGATTCTTTGTGACCGATTTGAGATCCTGTTGGATCTAGGTAAGTAACTCCCATGCCTAGGTCATAACCTGCTACTTCAAATGAACATCTAGTTCTTGTTGAGGTTTTTTCGAAAATAATAGCAATATTTTTACCTTCTAGGTATCTATGAGGAATGCCTGCTCTCTTCATATCTTTGAAGTTTTTAGATAGGTCTAATAAGTATCTAATGTCCTCTGTTGAAAAATCAAGTAATTTTAAGAATGATTTTCCTCTGAAATTTTTTGCCATAATAATCTCTCCTTTATTATTTTTTTGTTACCAACAAAATTTATAGTAACGATTTCACACTTATATAATATCACATATTTTAAAAATTGTCGGGACAAATCTAGCCTTATTTTTTGTCAGAAATTTAAAAACGCCAAAACTTTGACTTTTTTTGTCAAGTTTTGACGTTTTTTTGCAAAGCAAACGTTTTTATTCCTGCTTATAAATATTTTTTTAAATATCTTGAAATAAAAATAATAATAAATATTATATAATAAGGAGGATTTTTCTTATGGGAAAAAAATATGTTACACTACAGGATTCGTTTTCATCGTCTATGAACGAATCGAACCTCATCAGTTTTGATATCCAATCTGATGATGGCAAAACTCTGCCACTGATGCATAAACATAGTAGATTTTTATATATCCTAGAGGGTGAAGGCAAAATCAAAATCCAGGATAGGGTCTACAAGATGGCTCCCGGTACAGTTATATCAATCCTTCCTTGGCAAACTTCAGAAATCATCGAGGTAGAAAAGAAAATTTCCTACTACCTTTTAGTATATAATTTCAACCTTATAAATATCTATATTAAAAGCCAACTAAATCTTAACAAAGAAGACGTTGACTTTATTAAATGTCTTTATTCAAACGAGTCTGCCCTCTATGACCTTGAGGCTATCGAAAAAATCGAAGATATTTTTGAGGATATCAGAAATGAAGTAGGTGTTCATTCCTTAAACCTAATCATCCACACCAAACAAAAATTCTCAACTATCTATCTTATGTGCAAGATTACTGAACTATTGATTACCTACATGAGATATGTAGACGACAGCGATACCTTTGGAGAATCAATCGCTGCCAAGCCAGAAAACATCTTTATGTATATGTTTTTAAATTCATCTAAAGACATAAGTCTCGAAGTCTTATCAAAAATTTTTCTTATGTCTGAATCTGCAATAAGCCAGTATATCAAAGATGTCACAAACCTTGGTTTTCTTGATATTCTCCATGAAATCAGGATTTATAAGGCAAAATTTTTACTAATCCATACCTCTATGACCCTCAAAGAAATAGCTAAGGCAGTCCATTATTCAGACCCAGCCCAACTTTCAAAAGTTTTTCAATCCAAACAGTCTATAGGTACCAAAGACTTTAGGAAGCTTAACCAGCTTATAGAAGGTGATGCAACTTTCACCTTTAAGCCTGAGGACTTAAAACTTATCGACTATGTGAACGAAAATTTTGCAAGTGATATAGACATAATGGAGGTCGCAAAGAGTTTTGACCTGACCCCACGAAATATCAACAAAATTTTTGTTTATTTTATGGAGCAAAACTTCTACTCCTACCTACACCAAGTTAGGGTCCACGCCGCCTGTGACCTTTTAGTAAACACAGACGACCCAATTGCTGATATAGCCATAAATGTCGGCTACAATTCAACAAAGACCCTCCTTAGAAATTTTTTAAAACACGTTGGTATGACCCCATCAGAATTTAGAAGTAACCACCAAGCTGATAAGAAAAACCACACTTATTAAACTTGTAATCCGCCCCTTAACTAGATGATAAAGCACTCAGGGGCGTTTTTTTATTTCAACTTATTCTTTTTCTATTTTGTTTATATCTTTAAGATCAATTATCCTATCTGAAACAACTTCAACTAGGTCCTTATTATGAGAAATAAATAAAATTCCAAGCTTGTGTTTTTTAGCAAAGTGGATTAAAAGGTGGCAAATCTGAGCCTGGGTGATGGAATCAAGCATTGTTGTTACCTCATCTGCAATTAAGTATTTAGTTTCTCTTCCTAATACCCTTGCTAGGCAGACTCTTTGGAGTTCTCCACCAGATAATTCTGTTGGAAACTTCTTCAAAAACGAATCCTCTATCCCAAATTTTTCCTTTACATCTTCGTCAACCTGCCAGCCCTCGTTTAAAATCTTCTCCACCTTCCATCTAATATTCACATTTTTTTCTGGTGCCTGGTGGACCATTTGTACTGGCAAAAATCCCCTAAGATCATTTATATCCTTGCCATCAACTGTGACACTTCCTCTTTGTGCTTTGATATAACCTGCCATTAATTTCCCGAGTGTCGATTTACCATAACCCGATGGAGCCATAAGGCCCAATACTTCTCCAGGATTTAAGTCAAAGCTTATATCTTTTAAAATTTGAACTTTCCCATCGTAGGAAAAGCTTAAGTTTTCTACTTTTAGCATAGACCCTCTACCTCTTCCTTGCTTAGTAAAGTAAGCCCGTTTTCAGGTAGGGCCTTAATTAACATGCGTGAGTAAGGATTTTTTAAGTCTTCTCCACCATTTGAAAAAGCTTCTACTGGTGAGACCTCTATAATCCTTCCATCATAAAAAATTGCAATCCTATCTGCTAAAGCTAGGGCCATATTTATATCGTGGCTTATGATTAAAGATGTCTTGCCAGCCGCCTTTAGGTCTTTGAAATAAGCAATTATCTCATCTGTCGCCTTTTTATCCATGCCTGGTGTTGGCTCGTCAGCAATGATTAGCTCTGCACCAGAAAGAAAAGCATCAGAAACCAAAACCCTTCTTGCCATGCCTCCAGATAATTCGAAAGGATACATCTTATCAACTTCCTTCGCAAGTCCGAAGTTCCTATAGACTTCTTCTTGCCTCTTATAATCACTTCTTTTCAAAGTCAATCTCGCCTGCTTGGCAGTTTTTAGGAGGGGGTTAAGGGAATTAATTGTTTGGGGAATAAAGAAAATTTCCTTACCCCTTACTTTTTCCAGGAGGTTTTCGTCTAAAACTTTCCCCTTATAGCAGACCTCCCCCTCATAAAAACCATTATAGGGTAAAAGACCAAGAATGGCGTGGGCGAGGAGACTCTTACCAGACCCACTCGCTCCAAATACTGCCATTATCTCACCTTTTTTTAAATCTAAATCTAAATTTCTAACCACATCTAGCCTACGTCTTTCAAGGCCCTTTTGGTATTGAAAAAATGAAATATTTAGATTTTTTATTTCTAATATGTTCATAAAATCACCTATGATAAGAATATGGATCGAGCAAGCGACCTAAATTCTCCCCTAGTAAATTTATAGCGTAGACTACCAAACATAGGAGAAGTCCCGGGAAAAACGCTAAGTACCAGTGGCCTTGGAGTAAATATTTCATCGACTCTGATAGGATAATTCCTATGGATGGGGTCGACAAAGACAAACCAAAACCCAAAAAGCTTATGGCAGATTCGTGTAAGATTGCGTGGGGAAATAAAAGTATTAGCCCCACGATCATCTGCCCTGCTATATGAGGTAGGATGTGGTGGATAAAGATAAAAACCTTTGACTTGCCGAGAGTTTTTGATATCTTTATATAATTTTCATTTTTTAATTCTAAGATTTCTCCCCTAAGAAGTCTTGTAAGGCTAGTCCAGTGAGTTAGGGCAATGCCTAGGATGACTCCCTTGGCACCCCTGCCAGTTGATACTGATATTAGAATCAGCAGCATCATGTGGGGGATGGATAAAAATATATCTATGACAAAATTTACCATCTTATCTATGCTTTTATTGCCCAAGCTTAAGGTTAGGGAAAAAATTGAGGCTATTAAGAGAGAAGATAAACTTCCAATAATGCCTATATAAATCGAGTTTGAAAGGCCCTTAATTGTTCTAAGGGCCATGTCCCTCCCACTGGCGTCTGTGCCAAATAAGCGGTCTAGGCTTGGTGCCTTTAACTTATTGGCAAAATCAACCGCCAAGGTGTCATCGTTTATCATAGAGCCTTTTATAAAAATGAAGGAGAGAAAGGCAAGAGCGATAAAGATTAAAAGGAGGGTTTTTTTTCTAAGGCTAAGGCCCCTTTCCTCAACTCTTTGTGAGTGGGACCTGGTAATATTTTTTGTATATAAATTATTTTCGAGTTTCATCCATCCTCCTTAATCTCGGATCAATGACTAGATATAGGATGTCACAAATCCTATTACCCAAGTAAACAAAGACAGAGGAAAATAAAACCAAACCCAACAAAAGTGGTGCATCACCCCTAAGACCTGCTTGTACTGTAAGATTGCCTATGCCAGGATAGTTAAAGACATTTTCAACAAGAACTGTTCCCGAGAAGAGTTCTGAAAATGACGTAAACAAAAGGCTTAGACCTGGTAAAACTAGGTTTTTAAAGGCGAATTTATTGAGAATTTGACTTTTTTTCATACCTCTAGCCTTAGCATAGAGGACGTAATCTGAATTTAAGATGTCAATTACCTTGCTTCTTGTATGTAGGATTAGATTTGAAACTCCAACTAAAATCAAAGTAAGGGCTGGGAGTACTAAGTGTTTTAAGGTATCAACAAAGGTGATATCTGCTTTTAAAACGCCAACAGGCGAGCCCATAGATGATGGAAAAATTTTTAATTTCAAAGAAAATACAATAATTAATAAAATCCCCACCCAAAAACTTGGTGTTGATGCAAAAATAATAGCATAGGCTTTTATAATTTTATCCTTAAGCCTGCCGGCATTTGCCCCTGAAACAATTCCAAGAACAATTCCAACTAACCCTTGAAAAATCCATGCTAGGGCCATTAACAAAATAGATCTTGAAAAACCTTCTCTGATTATATCTATAACTGCCCTACCATAAATGTTAGATACACCCAAATCTCCCCTAATTAGATGCTTAACCCAAGAAAAAAACCTAATCATAAGGGGCTGATCTAGCCCCCATTGTTTGATTAATTCTTGTTTTTGACTTGGGCTTAGGCCTATAGACTTAGCCCTTGCAAAACTTGCAACGGGGTCTATAGGCGATAAGTCCAGGAGAAGAAAGGATATAAAACTAACAGCGAGGATTAAGAGAAGAAAAAGAAATAATTCTTTTACAATCCTCTTAGTCATCTATTCCCACTTCCAATTTGATATTGAATCTAAAATTGTGAAGCGAGAGCTGTGAGGTTCTATCTTAGTTTGGCCGATTTCTAGACCGTCTCTTACCATGTAAACGTGATTTTCATTTACAAGCCATACCCATGGACAATCACCTAGGTGAGAAAAACCAGTTTGGCCATCCCATTGGGCTTTCTTGAAATAGTCATAGAAATCATCTAGGTTGCCAGATGACAATCCCTTATCAAAATACTCATCTACTTTTGGATTTGAGTAGAAGTTTGTGTTATAAAAATCATAAGCTCTGTACTTGCTTGAATAAGAATAGTACATATCAAGTGGGTCATAACCACCCCAACCAAATAAAACTGCTTGGTCGTACATGTGTGGCATTACAAAGTCCCAATCACCGAACTTAGTTTCTATTTCAATACCGATTTTACGGGCTTTTTCTGCAAAATAAACTGCAAGATTTTCCCTGTCCTTATAAGCGTAATAAAGATCAAATTTAGCCTTTATACCGTCTTTTTCTCTTATACCATCAGCGCCTTCCTTCCAACCAGCTTCATCAAGCATTTTTTTAGCTCCTTCGATGTCGCCATCGTGAATTTCTGCTGTTTCTTCGTTATACCAAGGAAGGTTATCTGCGATTGATGTAGCCTTTGTAGCTTCACCATTTAAAACGTCTTTTATTATCTCATTCCTATCCATGGCTATATTTAGAGCTTTTCTGATAGCTATATCGCATGTAACGTTATTTCCAATAGGAGAGCCTGGTGCAATTGATTTATCATCAGTAACCTTGCCTTCGTTTGGAACATAAGGAAGAGAAATACCTCTATTGTCAATTGTCTTGATACTAATTGGGTGGAAGCCTTCGATTTTCATATCCTTAGCTGTGTAAGGAACTCTGATAAGATCGCAAACTCCCTCGCTTGCTGTAGCAAGAGCTTGGTCATCATCCTTGAAGAATAAGAAGGTGATTTTCTTAAATGGACATTTTGGACCATGGTAATTTTCGTTTGGTTTAACGATCATTTCTTGGCCTTTTTTCCATTCTACAAGCTCGAAAGGTCCACTAGAAAGTGGTTTTTCACCATAAGAATCATTGTAATAATTTTTAGAAACTATACCTAGAGATGCAAGTGTAGATGTGAATGAGATGTCTGGTTTTTCTAGAACTAAATCTATTGTCTTATCATCTACAACTTTAGCTTCTTTAAATCTTTCTAGGTTTATGCCTGCTGCCGCTTCTTTCTTGGCTGTATTATAAGTAAAGGCAACATCTTCTGCTGTAAGTGGTGAACCGTCAGCAAATTTTAGCCCGTCTTTTAATTTAACTGTATAAGTTTTGTTGTCTACTGAAAGCTTATAAGAATCTGCTAGGTCATTTTCTATATGGAGGTTCACGTCACGTTTTAATAAAGCTGAGTGGAAGATCATAGAACTTGAATGTGAAGATTCAAATATTGGGTTAAATCCCTTTTCTGGTTCGTGGCCAATACCCAAAACCAATTCGTCTTTTGGTTTTTCTTTAGGTTTTTCTTTAGATTTTTCTTCGGTTTTACCTGTTTCTTGACTTTCTGTCTTTACTTCTTCCTTAGCTTCTTCTTTTTTCTCGCCAGACCCACTACCACAAGCAGTTAGGGCGAAAACTAGAGCCATCAGACCAAATAATTTCTTTACTTGTTTGTTCATACATTCTCCTTAATTTTTAATAAGCCACATTCCAACACCTATAAGCTCCTGGGTCTAATTTTCGATACAAAAAAAGGCATAGAAATATCCCTTGGGGAATTTCTATACCTTCATAGTATAATTTAAAATTAAAGCTAGTACCTACTAATCAAGCTATTTCTATAGCCAAGTCGCCTACTGGCAACCCCTGATAAAAGCCTATATATTTTTTTCAAGCTCTTCTAGAGCTAGACTTATTAATTTTTTCATAGAATAATCGCTAACTCCTACAATTACATTATCATCATGAAGGAAGGGTATCAAGATTCTTTTTGCTCTTGATACAGAAACAGCTTCAGCCATTTTACTTGTAATTTCTCCACACATAGAATTTGTAAGTAGGATTCCAATAGGTCCAATAATTATATCAGCCTTGTGCGAATTTACTATAAGGGCGTTTTCACCTGTAGCAGCACGGCTTGCCCCAGCCTTTAGCATGGCAGATGTGGCATGGGAATTTGTCCCTACGCAAGTTATATCTAAATCTTTATGCTTTTCTCTTATAGATCCCACAATTTGCTTGCCAAGACCTCCGCCTTGGGCGTCAATAACCAATACATTCATATTAACCTCTATTCTATTGATACCATTATAACATAAAAACTTTATTTTTAAAAAGAAATTTTTTTACAAATAAATTCTAAGCAAAATTTTTAACACTTTTTGTCCCTTTGTGATTTTTCCAATAGAAAAAGGACCACGCAGGTCCCTTCCCAATAGAAAAGAATAAGTTAGTCCTAGTTTTCATAAGGGAAAACTATAAGGAATTAATAATGAAAAACCTAGCTATTTTATAGCTGCTTATATTATAACACAATTTTCGACTTATGCAAACTATTTCACAGAAAATTATTCTTTTGCATTTTTTGAATATTTTTATATTTTCCTGACGTTTTCCTATTTTTCCTCGTTAGAAACTTTCTCTACATCATCTTTCTTACCAATAATAACTATAAGATCGTTCTTTTCAATTTCGGTGTGTGGACCCGGATTTATTATTGTTTGACCACCTCTTTCAAAGGCAACAACATTTAGATTGTATTTATTTCTAAAATCCAATTCCAATAGGTTTTTGCCTACCCAAGCCTTGTGGACTCTCACTTCTGCAAGAGAAAATTCCTTGGAAAACTCTATAAATTCAAGGAGGTTTGAACCAGCGATTACCCTGGCAAGTCTTTCCCCACTGTCAAGTTCTGGGAAAATTATCTTATCAGCACCAATTTTTTCTAAAATCCTCTCGTGAGTTACGGTTGTCGCCTTTGCTATTACTGAAGTTATGCCTGCATCCTTGCATAGCAAGGTAGCTTCGATACTAGCTTCGATGTTGGATCCTGTCGCTATTACTGCTATATCAAAATTTTTTATACCCAAATCTCTCATGGCTTCTTCATCTGTCATATCAGCCTGAGCTGCATAGGTAACTTGGTCTGCTACCCTTTGTACCTTAGTATAGTCCCTATCCACAGCCAATACTTCCACGCCTTTTTCAAATAATTTTTTGGCAAGGGCTGAGCCAAACCTGCCAAGACCAAGTACTAATACATTTTTATTTTTCATATTTTCTCCTTAACCTATACTTATTAAACTTTCTGGATACCTGATTAAGCTCTTCTTAGCCTTCATACCAAAGGCGAAGGCCATGGTCATTGGTCCAAGCCTACCAATATACATACAAAATGTAATTAAAATTTTTCCTAAGCATGATAAATGTGGGGTTATTCCCTTACTTGCTCCAACTGTCGCAAGAGCTGATACAGTTTCGTATAAAATATCTACAAGGGGCGCACTTTCTGTAATTGTAAGCATAAAGCTTACTGATATTACAATCACTATGGAAACCAAAAATATTGCTAAGGCCTTTCTCACAATTTCTGTGCCTATGTGCCTACCAAAGACAACCGGCTCGCTCTCGCCCCTTACAACTGCGTGAGTTGATAGGAAAAGTACACCGAGTGTTGTTGTCTTAATTCCACCTGCTGTAGATCCAGGAGAACCTCCAACAAACATCAATCCCATGAGCATAAGGGCTGTAGAATCCTTAATTTGCGATAGGTCTACAGAATAAAAACCCGCAGTTCTTGCCACAACTGATTGGAAGAAGGACTCTAAAATCGATCCCTTTAGGCTCTCATATTGGAGAACCCCGTCCTCACTTTCCAAAAATAGGAACATAAGGGTACCTAAAATCAAAAGGAAGGCTGTGATAGAAAGTACAAGCTTAGAGTGGGTAGACATTTTCTTAAATGACCTCCTCCTAAAAAGTTCACTTGTCACTACAAAACCCAAACCTCCCACAATTACAAGGGCAGAAAGGGTGAAATTTACTAACAAATCATCCCTAAAAGGATAGATTGAATCACCCAAAATATCAAAGCCTGCATTACAAAAGGCTGAAATCGAGTGGAAAATCGAGTACCAAAGTCCCGTGCCAACCCCATACAATGGGATAAATTTAAAAGACAAAACCATAGCGCCTAGGATTTCTGTAGCGAAAGTGAAAACCAAAACGTATTTAAAAAGCACAATCATGCCCTCAAGGCTATCAACATTTAGCTGCTCTTTCAAAACTTGTCTGGACTTCATCCCGATTTTCTTACCCAAAATAAGGGGGATAAAAGAAGCCAAACTCATTACCCCCAAGCCTCCAATTTGGATTAGGGTAATGATTAAGACATGGCCGTATGTATTCCAGTGTTCGAGAGTGTTTACTGGTGTAAGACCTGTTACACAAGAAGCGCTCGCTGCTACAAACATAGAATCAACAAGGGCAGTCGCTTCACCACTTTTTGTAAAAAATGGTAGGGACAGCAAAATCCCACCTATAGAAATAAGAATAGCAAAACCCAAACTTAAAACCATGGGTGGATTTAAGCTAATCTTATTGAAAATTTTATTTATAAAACTTTTGTTCATTATAACTCCTATAATTATTACCTGTAGTGAAATCTTACCCTCTTAAATCCTAAGGTCAAAGGTTAGGTGCTAATGAATGGCTTTAGAAAGAATTTTTAACAAAATTTTAAAGTATAATATTTTAAAAGGAGGATTTATGAAAAAAATACTAATCGCAGTGGCAATTGTTTTTGGAGTTTTCATCCCAAATATAGCTTGTGCCGACGAATTTAAGGAGATTTCTATTGAAGCAAACATCAACGAAAAGGGCATCGGCTCCATCGAAGAGGTTTGGAAAATAGACGAAACTAACGAAGACTATACAGAAAGATATAAAACTATCAACAACCTAAAAGGACTAAAAATCGAAGATTTTAGCCTCGAAGCTTTCGGAAAAACTTTCGAAAAAAAGGATCCTTGGGATACCGACCTTTCCTTTAATGAAAAGGCCTACAAGGCTGGTGTCATAAGAAGAGGCGATGATGAAGTCGAGCTTTGTTGGGGGATTTCCGAGTACGCTGACAACGCCTACAAACTTACCTATAAAATAAACCCTCTCGCAGTTGGATTAAACGATTCAGATATGGTGTTTTTCACCTTTGTAGGAGATAATTTTGACCCTGAACCAGAAAGGGTAAATATAAAAATCAAAGGTTACACGCCTTTTAAAGACGTAAAATTTTGGGCCTTTGGCCTTAAGGGTGCCATCCACGAAGAAAACGGGGAAATAATTCTAAAATCGACCGGAGATATAAACTACACTACCGTTATGGTGAAATTTCCCAAGGGAACTTTTGCAACTTCCTATAAAGAAAACAAAAATTTCGAGGATTATGCCAACCAGGCAATCAAGGGGTCTAAATGGGAAGAAAACGAGGGCAAGGCTTACAAAATCCCTATGCCAACCTGGGCAAAAATTCTAATAGGTCTAGCCAGCGCCCTCGGTCTAGCTGGAATATTCTCTGCAATTAGAGCTGTCAAACTTTACTTTGACCCAAAAGCCCTAGCAAATGCAAATGACCTCCCACACCCAAAAGATTTTAAAGATAAATATTACAGGGGACTTCCATACGAAGGTCACATAGAAAACCTAGCCTACCTTATCAAACAAATCCCTATCATAGGTAGCGACCTTGGTGCAGCCTACATGAATGCCTTTATTTTGAAATGGGCCATGGAAGGCCATATTAACCTTGGAGATAGTGAGCCAAGATTTTTACAAGCCCAAGCCATAAAAATCATCTCAAAACCAGAAGATATGGGCCCTGTAGAGGAAAGTTTGTTTGACATGCTTTATAGGGCAAGCCTTAGAAAACACGACGGAATGCTCACCGACTCGGACTTTTCGAAATATCTAAAAGCAAAGAAGGATGACCTAGACAATATCTACGACAAACTTGAAGATGAATCTATCAAATCCCTAAAGGCTGAAGCCTACATCGAAGACTACGAATTTGAAAAGACCTTCCTATCCTCCAAAAGAACTGGCAAGGAACTAAGGATTACAGACAAGGGACTTAAACTTTATGAAAATATTTTAAGCTTTAAATCATATTTGAGAGACTATGGCGAAGAGGGAACAAAATCCCCAGAAGAGATAAAAAATTGGAATAATTATTTAATCTATTCCATCCTTCTAAATGTAGATGAGAATTTCAAAAACTTTGTAGACGAAAACTACAATGGGGAACCATACTTCATCTACCACCCATACTTCTTCACCAACGCAGGGGCTTACTCAAAATCCATCAACCAATCCTATGCAAGTGCCACAGGATTTTCTAACGCAGGATTTGGAGGCCAAACTTCAGTTGGTGGGGGTGGCGGATCCTTCGGTGGAGGTGGTGGAGGAGGCCGCTAGGTTCGGTCCGAGACCGAAAAATCATTTTTTTCTTTTATCCAAGATAAATTATTTTATCTATTAAAATGACTGTTTTATTTACTATTGAATCTTCGTAACTGGGGAGTCCCAGGGGAACGTTTCGCACGTTCCCCAACTCGACTCCCCAGACCCCTTTCGGCTACCCCCTCCGGGCGACCCCTCTCGGGGGATATTGTGTTTGCCTTCGGCAAACTTGTTGGTATGTAGAACACGTTGTTCTAGATAATTATTATTCAAACTTTTAAAATCCCAAACCTCCTAAAAATTGCAATCTTGTCTGACTTGCGTTTTGTATTTTTAATTAGTTCACAGTATTTATAATGCTTTTATTCGTAAAGAGCTGTCAGTGCATTTTTTCACGGATGCTTAGGATTTTAAAATACATGGTCTTGAGTTTTCTAACTCTTCGTTTGAGAATGAAAAACTCATCTAGCAATGTTTGGCGAAGCCAAACGAGCCCAGCAAACACTGGAACATCGAGACTAATCCCCCCCTTATCGGATATAGATTTCTAATAGAAAGCCCCGTTAAGAAAACTGATTGTTTGAGCGTTAGCGAGTTATCAGTTTTTAGGGGCTTGAATATTAGAAATCAGTTGGGAGGTACGTAAACTAATACAAAGTCATTCTCCCTACTAAAAAAAGCTTGCCGAAAAGGCAAGCTTCTGCTTCCGCACTCCGCACAAGGAGCCGCTCGGGGGTGTAGCCGAGAGGGGTCTAAGGGGAGGCGGGTGAGGGACAATTTGCCCAGCGGCCGAGAGCGGCGGAAGGTCCCTTGGGCCTCCCCTTTGAACGGAGCAGTCATGTAAATGACCTAGACATAATTTTTAACACAGTTAATATAAGATTAACGAGCTAAGGAACGTAATGTTTTTCATAAATTTCTACTGCGGTGCTTTGCACCTTGAGAAATTTTGAAAACCGCAAAAACTTTGCCTACAAAGTTTTTACTACCATTATCTCGGATAGACCCTAAACAAATAGCATTGCTCCTGGACCTAGTGGGATTTTTACTAGCATCCAAATTATTAATAGGATTGTCCAGAAGATTAAGAATGCTATCGAGTATGGTAGCATGGTTGAGATTAGGGTTCCTAGTCCCCTGTCTTTGTCGTATTTTTGCATGAAGATTACTATCATTGCAAAATAATTCATTAGTGGGCTTATGATGTTGGTTGATGAGTCGGCTATCCTGTATGCCATTTGGCTTAGTTCTGGGGAAAGTCCCATGTTCATAAACATTGGCACAAAGATTGGTGCCATGATTGCCCATTTGGCTGAGGCTGATCCTATGAAAAGGTTGATGAAGGCTGATAGGATGATAAAGAGGATTACTAATGGTACTCCTGTTAATTTTATCGATTCTAAAAACTCAGCTCCCTTTACAGATAGGATTGTTCCGAGGTTGGTATAGGCGAAAAATGATACGAATTGGGCCGCGAAAAATGCTAGTACCAAAAATCCGCTCATTGATTCCATTGACTTGGTCATGGCTCCTATTAGGTCTTTTGAATCCTTAAATTTGCCTGTTGTCCTTCCAAAAACATAGCCCGGTATTAGGAACATAAATAAGATTGCTCCTACTAAGCCCTTACCCAGAAAGGCATCGAGGGTCATCTTGCCTTGGGCATTTGCTTCTCTTAAGATAGCATTTTCTGGTACCATTAAAATCGCCATTACGATTGCAAAGACAAAAAAACCTATTATAGCATTTCTAAGTCCTTTTTTCTCTAGGTCAGTTAGGGGTTTATCTTCGTGGACATAGGCTCCCTTATATTCTCCAAGGTTTGGGATTACAATTTTTTCTGTAACCACGCTTGCTACTAAAGTTAAAACAAAGGTAGAAACTATTAGGAAATACCAGTTGCCCGAAGCATCTACTGTATAGGAAATATTTGCTGCCCTTAGGGCCTCGTTTGTGATTCCACCCAGCATGACATCTGTTGGTCCAAAGATGAGGTTGGCAGAAAATCCACCAGATACACCTGCAAAAGCTGCAGCCAAACCTGCTATTGGATGTTTGCCAGCTGAGGCGAAAATCATTGCCCCAAGAGGAATTACCACAACATAGCCTGCATCAGAGGCGATGTTTGATACGATTCCTGTAAAGACAACAGCTCCTGTAAGGAGCATTGGTGGCACATTTGAAAGCATCTTCTTTAGACCAGCATCAAAAAATCCCGCATCTTCAGCCACACCTACACCAAGCATAGCAACTAAAACTACACCAAGAGGTGCGAAGGATGTGAAGTTTGGAACTAGGGATGAAAACATATAACGAATGCCTTCAGCGTTTAAAAGGCTCACAGCCTCTATAGTAGTTTCAGCTTCGGCTTTTGCATCATAGTAGGATACAGAAAGGCCAGCTGATACACATATTTGCGCAATCACAGCGAGGATTGCAATCATTATTACAAAAATTATAGCAGGATGGGGCAGGGCATTACCGACTTTTTCGATCTTAGCCAAGATTCCTCCTGATTTATTATTCTTAGACATAAGTCCTCCTTTTTTATTAAATTCTTATATATTCTAAGTTTTAAAAATTATCTTAAAAAAATTAGCACCTTTCTAATATACGATTTTTTCCAACCAAATTCACCTAAAATATTTCAAAACACATCTAAAACCTTCTTTACCGACCGTTTGTCGCCGAATTTTGACCTTTTATCCGAAAATGAATGCATTAGTTGGATCTAGGCTTTATAATAAAATCAGGAGGTAGGGATGAAAGTTGACATAATAATTGATGGAACAATCGACGAAACTCAGGTGAAAATATTTGCCAAGGAATATTCAAAAGAAATCGAAACAATAAAGGATTTGCTGGCCGACAGGTTAATTGACAAGCTTGTGGCCTTTCGTGACAAGGAGGTTTTTATTATTTCTCACGAGGAAATTATAAGAATTTTCGCCCAAGATAAGAGCGTATTTATAAAAACGAAAAACGGAACTTTTTCGTCAAGACTTACTGTTTCTGAGTTGGACAAGAGGCTTGATAAGAAAAAATTTATAAGGATATCTCGTTCAGATATTGTAAATCTTGACTTTGTGAAAAAACTCGACCTTTCCTTTACAGGAACAATAGCAGTCGAGCTTACAAATGGTGATGTAGCCTACGTTTCTAGGCGAAATTTGAAAGAATTCAGGAAGGCTTTAGGCCTATAAGGAGGACTTATGAAAAATTTTAAAGATTTATTAGTTGGATTTTTGGCAGGTGTAGGTATAGGCGCCTTGATTGAGGCAGTTTTATCTATCCTAATTAAGGAAAATATAGTTGGAGTTTCTGACTTCGTGGCAAACCAAGCCCCAGGTTATGCAAAAATCATCCAATGCCTGGTCTATGGTGGCTTCGGCATTGTTTCAGTCCTAATGGAGAATATTTTCAAAAACAAGAATAGGGCAACCTATTTAAGTCATGCCATCCACTTTTGTGCAATGATTGTTTATTTCATCTATGCAGGCCTTTACCTAAGGTGGTTTGAATATAATTTAAGCCTAGTAATTTCAATCATCCTCTTTGTTGGAGTTTATTTATTAATCTCTTTCGCCTGTTATATTTACGAAAAAAATATGATAGGCCAAATCAATAAAAAGTTATAAGCAAGTAAAAATGGTCCCAAATCCGGGACCATTTTTTTAAAATTCCTTGGCCTTATAGATCCCAGCTGAAATTTTAAAGGAAAGAAAACTTATTGAAATTGTTAGAATCACAAGGCCTAGGGCCAAAATATTTTTATTCAAACTCACGCCAAAATTTATCAAGTCTAAAAGTTTCTCTTTGTTTGCCCCAAAATATGAAAAGCTTCCAAAAATTATAAAGTAAAATAGGACGAAAATCATCCTAGACTTTTCTTCTCCAAACTTATACATGAGGGGAAGTTGGACTAGAGCTATGAAGTTTGAGAAAAATAGGACGCTTGCACAGTAAAGGGCGAGTGGCAATTTTACTCTGTAGCCAACAATTAGGCTTACGATAAGGGCAAAGATGGAAAGAATCCAAACAAAGGCGTATCTTGATCCAACGATTTTTTCCTTTCCAATCCCTGTCGAAATCAAATACTTATCAATGTGGCTTTCTGAGTCGACTCCAAACAAAATTCCCAAAAGGATTGTTGGAAGTAGGATAAAAGTCAGAGGGAAAAGTTCTAGTTGGTCCTCATTGTTGAAAACAAAGGCAATGGCTGCCATGATTACTGTCATTAGCCCAATTGATGTCTTTGTTGTTGTTAAATCCTTATATATCAAGGCTTTCATTGTAGGCCTCCTTTATCATATAGACCATAATGTCTTCTATAGATGGTTTTTGCATTTCAAAACCATCTGGCATTTTTTCTCTTCTTACCAAACATTCCCTACCAAATTGGTGCTTTCTCACACCTACAAGGGCAGATTTATCTAGGCTTTCAAATTCTTCATCTCCCAAGGAAACAAGGCCATATTTTTCACTTAGGCCGTCTTTTTCTTCGTTAAAAATTAGCTCGCCCTTGTGGATAAAGGCAATGTAGTCGGCAATTTTTTCTAGGTCTGACAAAATATGGGAAGAAATCAAAACTGTGTGGTCCTCATCTTGGATAAAATCTAGGAGGATATCCAGAAAATCATCCCTCACAACTGGATCAAGACCACTTGTAGGCTCATCTAAGATTAGGATTTCTGCCCCATGGCTCATAGCGAGGGCAAGGCCCAATTTCATTTTCATTCCTCTCGAGAAAGTCTTTATAGGAATATTAGTTGGAAGAGCAAATTTTTCTACAAATTCATAAAAAGTTCCTTTTTCCCAATGGTCCTTATAAAGCAATGAGTGCATTTTCTCGATTTCACAGGCCTTCATAGACCCCGGCAAAAATAAGTCATCAAAGACAAAACCGATTTCATACTTATCGTCAACAGACAAGTCTTTTATGTCCTTGCCAAAAATTTCTATTGCCCCACCGTCTCTGCCAATTACATCCAAAATAAGCTTGATGGTGGTAGATTTTCCTGCCCCATTTTCGCCAATAAAACCTGTTATAGTTCCCTTTTTGATCCCTAAATCGACAGGGCCCAGCCTAAAATTGCCGAAAGATTTCACTAGGTTTTTTATTTTTATTGCATCAGTCATCACTTTCCTCCAATACATCAACTAGGGCTATGATTTCTTCCTTGGAAATATCGCCCAACTTGCAAAGCTTGATGACTTCCCTGATATGGTCTTCGATTTTCACCATGAGTTTTTCCTTGACCATTTGAGGGTCCTGGCTTTTGATAAAATTGCCCTTGCCCGGAACAGAATTGATTAATCCGTCCTTTTCTAGTTCGTCATAGGCCCTCAAATATATCGGATCTTTACTCGAGTAATTTATTTTTATGTCCATATATCCTCCATCTGTATATAGTGTATATTAACAGTTATAATTTGTCAAGACTTTTTTATAAACTGATAATTAAAAATACCCCTTTTACTTTAAAATAAGCAAAAGGGGCATCTTATATATTTATCTTTTATCATCAATCTTATTTTAAAACGCCCAATTTCCGTCCTTAAATATTGGATAGGCTTTTTCATTTTTGTAGCCGATTATTTCTAAGTCCTTATCGCCAACCATGAAGTCTTCGTGGATTAGAGAATCATTTATGCCTATAGACTTAACTTCGCTATCGTCAAGGTCGGCCCCACCTTCAACGCAGGTTGGATATGCCTTGCCCAAAGCAAAGTGGCAGGAGGCATTTTCGTCAAAAAGGGTATTGTAAAATAAAATATTTGAATTTGAAATTGGGCTATCATAAGGAACAAGAGCAATTTCGCCAAGATTTTTTGAGCCCTCGTCAGACTCTAACATCTTCTTTAGGGTGTCCTTGCCTTCCTTGGCATCAAAGTCAATTACCACCCCATCCTTGAAGGTAAATTCAAAGTGGTTTATAACTACACCGTTGTAAACAAGAGGTTTTGTAGCCACAAGCTTACCGTCAACACCATCGTATTGAGGAGCTGTGAAGACTTCCTCAGTTGGCATATTTGGAATAAACCTGTCCCCCTTTGCGTTTTTAGATCCAGCAGACATCCAAATGTGATTTTTAGGTAATTTCACCTTTAAATCTGTACCATTAGCTGATTTGTAATAAACATATTCAAATTGGTGGCTATTTAAAAATTCTGCCTTATCATCGAGGGTCTTAAGGTGGTCCTCCCAATTTTTCTTAGTTTCTTCCCAAGAATCAGAAACCCTACAAACATCAAGGATAACTTCCCAAAGCCTTTCGCAAGCAGCTTCGCCCTTAAGGTCTGGAAATACTTTTTCTGCCCATTTCACAGATGGAACAGAAATAACTAGCCATGCAACAATATCATTCATGGTGTATTTTACAAAGTCCTTCATCTTTAAAGAGCGAGCCTTAACAGCCTCAGAAATCTTTGTCTCATCAAGTCCCTTAAGTAGATCTGGGTCTTCAGAAACAATAGAAATCCTATTTGACCTCTTCTCAGCGATTTGGTAGCGAGATTTCTCCACAAGCCAGTCAGGCACTTCGTTTAAAGTTTCCTGACTTTCGTATTCATAGGCAAGTCTTGTAAGGGCGTCATCAACCCAATTTATAGAAACCTTCCTGGCCCCCTTCTCATAAGCTGCCTTAGTCATAAGACGGGCTAGTTCTGGCGATTCAACAGGAGAAGAAATTAAAACATCTTCACCCTCTTGTACATTAACACCAAACTCAACTGCAAGCCTGGCAAAATTTTCTATTCTTTTTTGCATATTTCCTCCCAATGTAAAGCATTTATTACATTATACTCTTAATTTTAGGCTAATAGTCTTTTACTAAACATACAAAGTGATATAATAGTTAGTAGTTAAAAGTAAAATTTTAAGAAATGTAATCTTTTTGCTAATAGCGCTCCTTCTCTCGACTAAGCTCGAGATAAAATTCGTCGCGTCACCAGCAAAAAATTACATGAGGTTTTTCATAAATTTCTACTGCGGTGCTTTGCACCTCGAGAAATTTTGAAAACCGTAAAAACTTTGCAAACTGAAGCCCTATCCCGATTTGATGAAATCAGATTGCAGGGAGGGCTGATGTTTTAGTGAAAATTTTATTCAAAATTCACTAAGTGAATTTTGTAAGGAAAGTAATCTTTTTAGAATCAATGCTCCTTTTCGTCGTATCGATTCTAAAAAATTACATAAGGTTCTACATCAATCTATCTTCGCAACTTTCGTTGCTTGATATATTGTGTAGACCATAAATTTTTGCTAACAAAAATTTTATTACCATTAAGGAGGAAAAAATGAAAAAAAGATGTGATGTTGACCCAAAAGAAACTTGGGCCATTGAAGACCTTTACGCTTCTGATGAAGCTTTTTATGCTGATATTGAAAAATCAGCCGGAATGGCTTCTGATTTTAAAGAAAAATATGCTAAACTTGAGACAAGCGAGGATGTTTATAATTCTCTTGAAGCCTATTCAGATATAATTTCTTTAACTGATGGCCTTGGTACTTTTTCAGGTATTTCTAAGGAAACAGATGCCACAGACGATGCCATGGCTAAAAGAGATGCTAAGTTCGGTAGCGAGGCTGCAAAGATTTTTGCCAATCTTTCTTTCTACGAATCTGCCCTTGTCAAAGTTGACAGCAAGATTCTAGATGAAGTTATCAAAAACCACCCTGGTTATGCCTACTACCTCAAAAGAGTAAAAGACAAGGCAAAATATTTACTAGATGAAAAGACCGAAGCAGCCCTAGCTGCCATTGCACCTACCTTTGACGCTCCATATACCAACTACAATGACATGAGATATGGGGATATGAAATTTGAAAATATCAACCACAATGGCAAGGAAGTTGTCCTTAGCCACAACACTTTCGAAGAATTTCTAGAAGGTGAAACTGACACAGAACTAAGAAGAAAAGCCTTTGCTGACTACCACAAGGTTTTAGGAGCTTACCAAAATGCAGATGCTTCTGTTTATAACAACCTTATCCAAAACGAAAAGATAATGGCAGATTTACGTGGCTATGACTCAGTATTTCACTATTTACTAGCTCGCCAAGACGTAGATTTTCATATTTACGAAAACCATATTGACATAATTATGGAAAAACTTGCCCCAATTATGAGAAAATATGCGACCATCATCAAAAACCACTACGGCCTAGACGAAATGACCTACGCTGATTTAAAACTTTCCATTGACCCAGACTATGAACCACAAGTTTCCATAGAAGAAGCAAGAGACTATATAGTTGACGGCCTATCCCCACTAGGAGAAAACTATATCGGCTACATGAAACAAGCCTTTGCTGACAGGTGGATAGACTATTCACAAAATATTGGTAAGAGAACAGGCGCCTTCTGCTCCTCACCTTACCCATCCCACCCATTCATCATGACAACCTACAACCATTCCATGAGCCAAGTTATGACCCTTGCCCACGAACTAGGCCACGCCGGCCAAGGCATCTTGTCAAACGCTAACCAAAACGCCCTCTCATGCGATATGTCCATGTACTTCGTCGAAGCTCCATCAACAGCCAACGAAATCACCATGGAAAGATATCTATTGAAAAAAGCCAAAGATGACAGGGAAAAACTTTGGGTCCTATCAACAATGATCGGCAAAACCTACTACCACAACTTTGTAACCCACTACCTCGAAGCAGCCTTCCAAAGAGAAGTCTATAGAAGAGTCGAAAAAGGCGAAAGCCTCTCAGCAGCAGATTTTAATCAAATCTTCAAAGAAAAACTAGAAAAATTCTGGGGCGACGCTGTAATCTTAAATGAAGGAGCAGAACTCACCTGGATGAGACAACCACACTACTACATGGGACTATATTCCTTCACCTATCAAGCAGGCCTTACAATAGGTACAGCCATCTCAGAAAAAATTGTCCACGGCACAGAAGAAGACAGAAAACAGTGGCTAGAAGTCCTAAAACTAGGCGGATCCATGGGCCCAATAGATTTAGCAAAAGCAGCTGGCGTAGATATGACAAGTACAAAACCAATAGAAGACGCAATAGCCTTCATCGGCCAAATTGTTGATCAAATAGATGAACTTTTGAAAAAACTAAATATGTACAAATAAGCAAAAAACCTCCCGAATTTGGGAGGTTTTTTATCCAAGGTAACCTATCTTTCATTTACTTTTTTTCCTGTCATGTAGCTAATATGGAAAGCCAACATCTTTGTATTTTTAAAGCCGGCCGCCATATTTTCATCTACCAATTCCATATTTGGGTAATATTTTTTGGCGAGGCTTATCATAGCGGCTCTGGCAAATTCTTGGTCTTCTATTTCTTCAACTAGACCGTAGGCTACTACTGATGAGGTGATTTTTGACCAGCCATCATCTGCTAGCCCATCTTCCAAAATCACCGTAAAACAAGCCTTAGGATCTTTTTCTATGCAGTCTATCTTATAGCCAGTCTTGGTGCCGTGAAAGTATAGCGACTGGTTTTCTTCATCATAGACGTAATTTAAAGGCAAACCATAAGGATAACCGTCATCTCCATGTAGAGAAAGGACTCCCCTTGCAGCCTTATGAAGGATTTCCCTTGTTCTTTCTGGACTCAATTCATTTTTTACTTTTCTAATTTTTCTAAACATAAACCCTTCCTTATTTATCAACAAGATTAACAAGCAAATCAAATAAAGATTTTATGGCTTTTTCGTGTGTTCTTTCATATCCATGGCTTGCTGCCACCCCACAACCTACTAGGGCATGTCTGTAATCATAGTCGCTTGCTACAGCAGCTGAAGCATCTGAGCCGTAGAATGGGTAGATGTCTAGGCCGTAGTCAAGGTCTAAGTCTTTGGCGATAGTTACGAGCTCATTTGTAAGGTCGTAGTTGTATGGGCCTGATGAATCCTTGGCGCAAATTGAAACTTTTAATTCATCACAGGTTAAATCGTCGTGGACTACTCCCATGTCTACTGCCACCATGTCCCTAATTCCTTTTGGATGGCCTGATGCAGCTCCATGGCCTACTTCTTCGTAGATGGTAAACATCATATAGAGTGGACGGTTGATTTTTATTTTTTTCTCCTTGATTTCCTTGGCAAGGGCTAGGAGTATACCTGCAGAGGCCTTGTCATCGAGGTGACGACTTTTCACAAAACCATTGTCTATCCTAAATCTTGGGTCAAGGAAGATAAAGTCACCATTTGAAATTCCGAGCTTTTCAGTTTCTTCTTTTGAGTGGGTTATGGCATCTATTACTACTTCCATAGTTGTGTCATCACGTTTAGCTTCCCTTGGGTCAGATGATCCATGAACAGCTGGGTTGTTAAGTCTAACTACCCCTGTATATTCCTCGCCGGAGCGAGTGTGGATTTTTACATTTTCAAATTCCACAAAGTTAAGTGGGAAACCACCTAAAGTTGTTACTCTCAAGGCTCCATTTGCCTTAATTGACCTAACCATAAGTCCCAAGGTGTCAATGTGAGCAGATAGCAAGAGGCCATTTTCCCCTTCCATCTCATTAATAGGCACAATGACATTGCCCTTGTTATTTTGGTAAGGCGCATAGCCTAATTTTTTAAATTCATCCATCAAATATTCTTCGGCAAACTTGGTGAAACCAGTTGGTGATGGAGTATTCACAAGGTTTTTTATATATTCTGTAATTGTAGAAATTTCCATTTTTTTCTCCCCTATCTATAGTATAATATCAATAATCATATTATATGGTAAGTAAAAAATTAATAAAGGATATAAAATGAAAAGATATATTTTCAAAGAAAAATTTTTAAAAATAACAGATAAGTATTGGATAAAGGACGAAGATGGCAGTAACGCTTTCTACCTTGATCAAGATTTTACCTTTATCGGCTATAGGGCCACAGTTTTCGGACCTGATAAAGAAAGGCTTTTTAGGATAGAAAAGAAAATTATTTCCCTCTTGCCAAAATTTTTTGTAGACTTTGAAGACGGCTCAAAGATGACTGTAAACCAGAGGTTTACCCTTCTTAGGAAGTCTATAGATGTCGATACAGACTTTGGCACCATCAAGCTTAAGGGATCTATTTTTGATTATGATTTTACTATTACCCTAAATGGAGAAAAAATCGGCGAGGTTAACAGGAAATTTATTTCCCTAACCGACCACTACGTTCTAACAGTCTTAAACGAGGACTACACCTTGCCAATGATTGCCCTAGTGATTTGCCTAAACAAAATCCACGACGATGAAGCAAGCGCTGCAGCCGCATCTGCTGCTGGAGGTGGCGAATAATGGCAAAATTCATTTTAATCCTAGCGGGTCTCTTCACCCTAGGCGGCCTTTATAACCTCTATCTGTTTGGACAAATCAAAGAAAAAGTTAAATTTACATCAACAGACCTAGCCGTCCTTGGGATGATAGCAGGAATGTATATAGTTTATGACCTAGTCTTCAAACCTTATATAATAAACGTCCTAGCCCTCTCCCTATCAATGATTTTTTGGAACTACACAGCAATCATCGCCAGGGGTTTTAGTGATAAGTGTGTCTTCACCAACAAGTTAAACCCCTTCATCAACAAAAAAGTTCCCCTAGAAGAAATAAGGTCAGTCACCCTATCAAGAGCCAATAAAAACCTCTTGTTAATGGTATATTTCAAAACAGCCAACAGCCAGGACAACATGAGCTTTATCTTCGCCAAAGAAAAGGAATTGGTAAAGATTTTAAAAAATCAAAAGGTGAATGTGATAAATTAGGGTAAATGTTAAAAAAAAATAGACTTAGTGAGTATATTAATAGTAACCATGAAGTTGATTAATTAAGCATGGACTTACCAAAAAAAGACGAGCCTATCCGCTCGTCTTTTATACTAAAAAATATTTAAAATTTACCACCTAGCCATTATACGCTTCTTCATCCACAAACAAATATACATTTGGATGGAGATTTAGAAGGCCACATGGAAGATCTGTTGATATTTTATCATCGTTTAATAGCCTTTTTACTGCTTCATGTTTATTTTTACCATTAGCTAGGACTATTATCATCCTTGCGTCAAATATTTCTGCAAGGCCCATTGATAAGGCATGTTTTGGGACTTCGTCTTCATTTTCAAAAAATCTAGAATTTGCTTCTATAGTTGACTTGTCTAATTCTACTATTGATGCGTATTTATTAAGCTTTTTAGCTGGTTCATTGAAGGCTATGTGTCCATTTACACCCAAGCCTAAAATTTGTATATCCCTTTGTCCAAATTCTTCTAATTCTTTTCTATATGCTATAGCATATTTTTCATCTGCTTCTGGAGCCTTTGGTAGGTGGATATTTTCCTCTTTAATTGCAACATGATCAAAAAGATTTTTGTGCATGAAATATGAATAAGATTGGCTATTATTAGAGTCAATACCTACATACTCATCAAGGTTAACACTTTTCGAATATTTAAAAGAAATCTCACCTTCTTCTTGGGCAGCTATAAGGTTTTTATACAGACCTATAGGACTTGATCCTGTCGCAAAACCAAACTTTATTTGTGGTTTTTCCATCATATTGCTTATTACAAGATCACTAGCCTTTTTACTCATATCATCATAATCTTTGCATACTATTACTTTCATATATCGCTCCTTTAATGGTAATAAAAATTTTATAGGCAAAATTTTTATGGTTCTCACAATATATCGAACACGAAGTGTGAAGATAGATTGATGAGAAACCTTATGTAATTTTTTGCTAGTGACGCGACGAATAGGAGCGTTATTAGCAAAAAGATTACGTTCATTACTACTAATATTCTTACCCACTTTATATAATCTTACCTTCTTTGAGCAAAATAAAAAACCCCAGCCACATGAACTGACCAACAAAAGTCAGACCAAAAAACTACATAAAATTTTTCATCAATCTAACCTTCGTGCTTTGCACTCGGTTATATTGTGAAAGTCATAAAAATTTCAAAAAAACCCCGGACAAGTCGGGGTTGTAAAGTTCGTAATGTTTTTATTCCAGTCACTCCTATTCGTCGCGACTTACATAAAAAATTACATAAGGTTGTTCATCAATTTCTTCTGCGGTGCTTAACACCTTGAGAAATTGTGAAGAACGCAAAAATTTTGCTTACAAAATTTTTGCTACCATTGATTAATAGTTAAATGCTGCTACTTCGAACCATTCTTGTGGATGGTGGCAAGCTGGGCAAATTTTTGGTGCTTTTTTGCCTTCATATAAGAAACCACAGTTTCCACATTTCCAGATTACTGATTCTTCTTTTTCGAATACTGTGCCGTTTTCGATGTTGTCGTGTAGTTTTTGGTACCTATCTCTGTGTGCACCTTCAGCCTTAGCTATATTTCTGAATGCTCTAGCGATTTCATCGAAGCCTTCTTTTTCTGCTACGTCTGCAAATGCTGGGTACATATCTTCGCATTCTTCGTTTTCACCATCTATAGCACCTTGAAGGTTTGTTAATGTGTCATGCCAAATTACTGGCCAAGCTGTGTAACCTTCTGTAAGTTCGATTGTTTCAAGTTTGAATTCTTCTCTTAGGAATTTATAAAATCTTGCAGCATGTTCGCCTTCGTTCATAGCTGTTTCTCTAAAGATAGCTGCAATTTGTCTATAACCTTCTTTTTCTGCAGTTTTTGCTGCATATGTATATCTCATTTTAGCTTGTGATTCGCCGACAAATGATGTAATTAAGTTTTGTGCTGTTTTTGTTCCTTTTAGTTCTGCCATAATAATCTCCTTTATAATATTATTTCGTTTCCTTATATTCATATTATATTATTAATTATTCGTTTGTCAAGAATGATTCTAAAGTTTTAATCAATCTAAATATGATACATATAATCATTATCATTACATTCTCTCTTGTCTTTATTTATTAATTTTTAGCCTTTTTCCGTCTGTTCACCCTCATTGCATTTTCTCATTTTGAAAGGCTAATCCTTAAGTTTTAAATAGTGATAATAATTATCAATTTGTATATTATCCAAAATTTCTGATTATTTTTTATTGCCTTCTAGAGGCTTTTCTCTATCGTGGCAAATTGAGGTATAATTATATAAAGCAAAGGAGGCTATATGAAAGTAAATTTTAGCAATGTTAATTTAGAAAATATAGACAAGTATGAAGAAAGGGCTCTTGCCGCTTTTGATACTCTCATGGGTAGAAATGGCGAAGGCAACGACTTTTTAGGCTGGATTGACAGGCCAGTCGACTATGATAAAGACGAATTTGAACGAATTAAAAAAGCTGCAACAAGAATTAGAGAAAATTCTGACGTCCTTGTTTCAATTGGTATTGGTGGATCTTACCTTGGTATCAAGGCAGTTGATGTCGCTTGTGATTCATATTTTAACTCAGAAAGAAAAACCAATATCATCTATGCCGGCCACCAACTTTCTGGCGAATACCTTGTAGAACTTTTAGACTACCTTAAAGATAAGGATTACAGCCTAAATGTCATCTCAAAATCAGGTACAACTACAGAACCAGCCATAGCCTTTAGGGTCCTAAAAGAAGCCCTAGAAGAAAAATATGGCAAGGAAGAAGCAAAAAACAGAATTTTCGCAACAACAGATAAGGCTAAGGGAGCTCTTAAAGAACTCGCAAATGCCGAGGGCTATGAAAGTTTTATCGTACCAGATGATATTGGTGGAAGATTTTCTGTAATATCTGCAGTAGGCCTCTTACCATTAGCTGTTGCAGGCATTAATATAGACGAATTTATGGCAGGTTTTGCTGATGGTAGAGAAAAATATACAAATAAATCTATGGAAAATGACGCAATAAAATACGCCGCAGTTAGAAATATGCTCCACGAAGATGGAAAAGACATAGAAATCCTTCTAAACTACGAACCAAAATTAAAATACGTAGCAGAATGGTGGAAACAACTATATGGCGAAAGCGAAGGCAAAGACGGCAAAGGCCTCTTCCCTGCAAGTGTATCAAACACAACAGACCTCCACTCAATGGGTCAGATGATCCAAGATGGAGTAAGAAATATTTTTGAAACAGTAATCGAAGTAGAAAATCCATCCAAAGACCTAACAATAAAAGAAGACGACCAAAACCTAGACGGTCTAAACTTCCTAGCAGGCAAAACCATGTCCTACATCAACAAACAAGCTATGGAAGGCACAACCATGGCCCATGTTGAAGGCGGTGTTCCAAACATCAGAATAAAACTAGAAAAAATCAACGAAAGAAAACTAGCTGAATTATTCTATTTCTTTGAAATAGCTGTAGGCGTTTCTGGTTACATGCTAGGGGTAAATCCATTCAACCAACCAGGAGTAGAAGCCTACAAAAAGGCAATGTTTAAACTACTAGGAAAACCTGGATATTAGATAGAAGAATAAGAGGACTATTAAATAGTCCTCTTATTTTTTATATCATTGTGTTGTATAGTCGGAATAACCATTGACATCCTGCAATTTAAGTCTGTTACAAATTAAAATACCTCAACCGAGGTCTTTTTTATAATTTCAAATCATCTATACAATAATATTTCCATTTGCGTCTGCTGGTTTTAATAAAGCTGCAATTAGTTCTATAAGGGCAACAAAAGCTGGAATAAATGTCCAGACAAATATAAGATATAGAATGCCAGGACCAATTTTACCTGCATAAAACTTATGAGCCTTCATAAATTTTTCTAACAAAAAAATCTTGCCTAACTTCCGCAAGATTTCTTTTTTGCTTTTCTGCTTAAAATTATTAATAAAATGCCTAGGACTATGGTAGTCACAAGGCTTCCTTCGACTCCAAAGCCTCCTCCTGAGATTAGGTCGGGACCCTTTAAGTTTGTGGTGAAGTAAGTTACTCCTACTGACTTGTTGCCGGAGACTGTTATGCCGTAGATGTTAGCCATGGTCATGTTCCAAATAGAATGGGTGGCTCCTGCCATATAGATTGAGCCTTTTAGGTAAAATATTAATGAAAATACCAGACCTAGCAAAAATATATTTACAAAGGCCATGACGCTAATGCCTGCATTTCCTAAATGAAGGATCGAAAATATTAGGGAGTTGGCTATGATTGCGAGCCCTATCTTGCCGAAAGCTGACATTTGGTTCATCAAAATTGCCCTTAGGAGAAATTCCTCTTCAAAACCTTGGAGCATCCAAGCTGGAACAAAGAGCAAAAAGATTTTGATGTTAAAGCCTGCTGGATTTTTCCTGATTTCCGCAAAGCCTGCGACTTTTAAGATTAGGACTACGATGGTTAGGAGAAAAAATCCTAAGAGAATACCTTTCCCGTAGTTTATAATTTTATTCTCATCTACAAGTCCCAAGGATAAGTTGTTTCTTTTTAAGATTTTTCTTGCAAATATGTAGGCTAAAATTAAGGTTAAGGCTGTGGCATAAATTATCAGCAAGAAAGACAAGTTTTTTTTGTCGATAAATGTAAAAAACTTGTCTATAGGCTCTATATTTTGGCTTAATTTTATGATTATCCCCAGTAGGTATTGGGGAATTATTACCAGAAGTGAAAGGATGACAGTAATAATTACCGGATTTATATCACGGGCTGTTTCGGTCTGTTTTATTGATCTATTTGCTATCATTTGACCAAATCCAAGGCACCACCAATTATGCCATTTATAAAGTCTCTCGACTCAAAAATTTCATAGCCAAAAAGTTTTTTCTTAAGGAAGATTTTTGCATCAGTACTTTTTACTTCTGCTCCATCTTTTGATAATTCTCTCATATAGGCCTCGTGTTGGTTGGCTTCTTCTAGGTGCTTAACCTTATCAAAGCAAGTGACGTAGTTTACATTTGAAATCTTTAGTGTGACTTCCACGCCCCCGTCTATGTCAAGCTTATTTAAAAATTTTATATCAAGGTTTTTAAAATTATTTCTTACAAACTCATCCTGTTTTTCTTTATCATCAGAATAAGATTTTTTTAGGACTTCAAAAATAACATCAAGCCTATCCATATTTTCTTCCATGAAGGCTGTATCGTCGGTCTTAATAGCTTTTTCTATCCTAGCCACAGTCCTTTCGACATTGTGAGATAAGCTCCTTAAGCCAAAAAATATAGAGGCAGAAAGGAGAATAAAAATTAAAATATAAGGGCCAAAAGTCCTTCTCTTACGTCTTTTTTCCCTCACACGTCTCTTTTTCTCTCTGGTCTTAGGATTTTTATATTCTTTATTTTCACTTCTTTTGCGTCTATCCATAATTCCATCCTTTTAAATATTATACCATTTCTCTAATTTTATGATATGATAAATGTATGAAGTATGTGAAAAATAATTTAGCAGCAGGTCTTACAATCTTAGCTCTCATATGTTTAGTCTTTAAGGCCTTCATCGCTACAAGTCTATCAACTGATGAAAATTTAATAACAAGGGCACTAACATCTTATATAATTGCCTACCTAGCCTTTAAGATTTCTTTTATAGAAACAAAGAAAGTCGCCATCATGTTTGCCCCTCTTATCATCCATAGCCTGCTAGTAGCTTTAATAGTCAGGGGAGGTTTTTCTACAAAAATCCCTAGCGACCTTGTACAAATCATCACCAGCCTTTATAAGCTGATGGTCATGGTCGGAGTATTTTTTATCCTAGAACTAATCTTTAATAAACTTGTAGGCAGCCTAGCAACATCAATAATAGGAGCCTTCTCTCTGGGCCTTTACCTTCTAATAATTTTTAGCAAGAGGCTATCTGCTCTTGAACCCTTTGAAGATTTCTTCCTATATTTTAGTTTCTATGTAATGGCAATCAGGTTAAGATCAGCTTCAAGGCTCAACCCTGCCCTTTTAATCCTTGCTGTAATCATGGTCTTCGGAGAAATATACCTAAAGGAATTTTATTTGAAATTCGATTACGGATTTTTACTAACAATTTTCCCCCTAGCTTACCTCATCCTAAAGACCATCACCGAAGAAGCAACAATGAGCTTTTTAGACTATCAAATCTTTACCCTGATTTATGTCTACCCAGCTATCTTTGTAATAATTAAACTCGGATTTGATATAGAAAGTCTCGCCATTTCAATTATAGCCGTCCTCGCTTCTTATATAGCAAGCGAAATAATTTACAAGATAAAAAATAAATATCTTTCCTATTTGCTTTTAGGAATAAACTAGAAACGCAGACACCCTAGCCTGCGTTTTTTCAAATAATTTCTTTAAGAAACATTGCTATAGCAACTACAGCTATAGTTTTGATTATAGATAAGGTTTTGTCTGTGCCATATTTTTTTAGAAGAAATTTTGACAAAAACTCCATTATAACAGTAACTATCAAAGTGATTATAAAAATTTTTAAATATCTCATTTTCTCTCCCTTTCCTATATCCTATTATATCAAAATACTTATTTTAAGCAAAAGAAAACCCCGACAAAGTCGGGGCAAACAGAATTTTTATAGGGGAAAGTATTTTTATTTGTTTGAAGCCTTCTTAGCTAAGTCTATATTTGCTTTTAATTTTGCTAATTGGTCTTCTCCGGTAATTGCTCCTACCACATCTTCGCCGACAATATTTCCATTTTTGTCAACTACGATTGTTGTTGGATAAGCAAATACATGGTCTAGGTATTTTTTGATTTCGCCATCATTTTTAACACCAAGAGCTTGGTAGGTTGGTTTGTTTTCGCCAACTATTCTCTTGAAGGCGTCCATAGTTGATTGGTCATACTCAGCATCTGTACAAAGTGTTAGGAAGTTTACCTTTTTATCCTTTTTGAAATCGTCAGCAATTTTGTTTAATTCTGGCATTTCATCTATGCAAGCAGAGCAACCTGTAAACCATAGGTTAATTACTGTAGCGTCATAATTTTTGAAGTCTTCGTTGGTAAATTTTTTGCCATCTTGGTCTTTTGCTTCAAATTTTCCTAGTGTATTTGGTTTTTCGCCTTCTACCTTTGGTTCTTCGATTGGAGTTGTTGTATCCTTTGTAATTTTAGCTCCTTCTGGAAGTTCAGCTTGGCTTATAGCTTCTTGTGCAACATCTTCTTTTGTTTTTGCTTCTTCTTTTTTTCCACATCCTGCTAACACTCCTGCTAACATTAATGCAAAAATTATTTTATTTTTCATTTTCTTCTCCTTTTTTTCTTATAAATTCACTCATAATGGCCTTAGTTGGACAGGCCTTAACACAATCTCCACACCTGATACATTCTAAATGTGTAGTTGACTGTCTTATATCTACATCCATCTTACAAACTCTCGCACACTTGCCACAAGATATACACTTATCCTCGTTTAACTTCAATTGGTAAATGGAATACTTGTTGAAGAGCGAATAGAAAGCTCCCAACGGGCAAATCCATTTGCAAAATGGTCTGAAAAATCCGATGGACAAGATGATTGTAAGTACCAAGATTACAAACTTAAACCTAAATAAAGGTCCAAGGGCTGCTCTTAAGGATATGTTTCTTGCCGCAAGGGGAATAGCCGCTTCCATAATACCTTGAGGGCAAAGGTACTTACAAAAATACGGAGGTACAACTTCAAATTTCCCTTTTAGGGCAAAGCCAATCCCAACTAGGATTCCAGTGAGGATTATATATTTAATATACCTGAGTACCTTTAATTTTTTTGTTGAAAATTTCTTGCTTGGAATCTTATGAAGTAGGTCTTGGAAAAATCCAAACGGACACAAAAATCCGCATATAAGTCTACCAAAAACCACTCCAAAAAACATAATAAGACCCACAACATAAAAAGAAAATTTATATTTTTTTGATCCTATTACTGCCTGAAGACTTCCTATTGGGCAAGACCCTGCAGCACCTGGGCAAGAATAACAATTTAGCCCTGGTAGGCAGGCCCTTTTGCCGGCTCCCTGGTAGATTTTTCCCTTCAAGAAATTATCCAAATGAAAATTGTGGGCGATGGTTGATAAGGCTTGGATGATTATTTTTTTATAATTTTTTAACTTATCCAATTCCTATACACTCCAAACACAAATTAATCGCCTTCATAAATACTGTATCAACCTCTTTCCTATAAATCCCAAAGCCAATGAAGGCAAGGCTCAGAGCTAAGAGGAGGTAGGTTTTTCTTTTTCTCATCTTTACCACCTTTTCTTTCATTAGCTACATTCTATCAAAGTCTTTGTTAAATTCCAATAAAGACTTTGTTAAATTTTTATAAAGACTTTGGGATTTTTACAGTAAAGATTGAACCCTTAGGCTCATTATCTGTAATTTCAATAGTCGCACCCAACATGTTTGCTATAGTTTTTGATAAAGACAAGCCTATTCCAAAACCTTCCTGCCCCCTTGATGAGTCAATTTGATAGAAAAGTTCAAAAATCCTTTCCTTATCAGCCTGGGAAATCCCCACACCTGTATCGGCAACTATTATTTGCACCATATCCTTAACTTGCTTGGCAGAAATTTCTACCTTTCCACCCGGATTATTATACTTAATAGCATTTTCAACTATATTAAAAACCAACCTTTGAAGAAGACCATCATCAGTTACAAGGCTAATATTAGTATCTTTTACTATAAGATCAATTCCATGCTCCTCAGCCTTATCCTCAAGGTCAAGGATGATTTCATCGACCAGTATATCCAAGTTTACATCAACAAATTTAAGCTTAGATTTTTTTCGCAAGGATAAGATGGCATCAACAAGCCCATTTAGCTTACTAACATTGCTATCAAGCACCCTTAGCATTTTTCTTGCATCCTCGTCATCGGTCTTTTGCCTAAAAACATCAAGCTGACTTTTCATAACAGCGATTGGCGTCCTTAACTCATGGGCAACATTTGACGAAAAATCCTTCTGTCTCTTGTAGTCGGCATAAATTTTTTTAAGCATCTTGTCAAAGGTCTGTGAAAGTTCAACAATTTCACTAGAGGTGTTATCGAGAATTACCAGATTTTCAAAACTTTCCGGCCTATCTATATCAACTTCCCCTAATTTTTTTTGAAATTTTTTTAGGGGAGCGAGGATTTTTTTTATGATAAAGGCAAAGGAAAGGGAGCCTAGGATTATTACAGTAGACATAACAAGAATCAAATAAACTGTAAAATCACTTAATGATTGGAGCTTGGATGAGTCAACAAATAGGACCATGGACCTATCCATCGAACTCATATTTTCATTTATATCTTCAATTACTGCATCAATTACCATAGCCTGTTTGCGGTTAATTAGATACATACTAGCAAGGAGCATGATTATAAAAATCACCACAACAGCCAGAATCAACTTGAAAACTACGGAATCATATATTTTCTGTTTCATGAATCCTATAACCCTTACCAATTACATTTTCAATTAAATTTTTACCACAGGCTGACCTTAATTTTTTCCTAAGCGATGACATATGGACCCTAACTGTATTTGAAAATCCATCTGCATTTGAATCCCAAACGTGTTCGATAAGTTCTTCTGCCGAAATAAAACGCTCTGAATTTACAAACAAGTATTCCAAAATTCCTGTTTCCTTGATTGTAAGAGGAATAATTTTTCCATCAAAAGATGCTTCTCTTTTTATAGTATCAAAACTTAAACCTGAAATATTTATTACTGTCGACTGGTGGATTTTCTTGCCCCTCAAGTGTGAACGCATCCTAGCATCAAGCTCTTTTAAAGCAAAAGGCTTAACCATATAATCGCTCGCACCGAGGTCTAGGCCTTTAACCCTGTCTTCTATATCAGACCTTGCAGTTAGCATGATTATAGCAATTTCCTTGTTAAATTGTCTAATAGACCTTAAAACTTCAAACCCATCCTTACCTGGTAAATTCACATCCAAAATTATTAGGTCGTAGCTTTCTACAAAAGCCATATCAATTGCATCATCACCATTGCTCGCCTTATCTGTCACATAGCCCAAAAGGGTGAGCCCCTCAGCTATGGAATCTAATAAATCTAATTCATCTTCAACTATTAATACCTTCATATCCTTACCCTTCCTTGAAAGTAGTTTGTTTCATCTTGATTATATCACAATACTATTAAATTATTGTTAAGATTTCTTGCTTTGTGTTAAATTTGTTATTCTCAAAATTTTTTCTAATAATGTAAGGTCATAGGTCTTAAGTGTAATTTTGATTGTGATGGGTATAAGTATTGTAAGATAGAGCCTAAGATTCACTTTAAAATAAGAAGAATTTTGCATGGAGGTAAATTTGTGAAAAGTAAAAAATTAATCTTGATATTAGCAACAACCTTAGTTTTAGGTGCATGCGGCAACCAAGCGGTAAAACCAAAAGAAGAAACTAAACAAGAAGAAAGTCAAACAACCGAAAACAAGGGTGTCAAGGAAGTGGAAAACACCAAAAAAGATCATGACGAAAATTCACTAATAGATGCAGATAGAGATCCAATACCACAAGTACCTACAAATCCAGAAGAAGCAGTAAAAATCTTCCACGAGCACAAATTCGGTGATGGAACTGTAGGATCTATAAATATATCAAAACTAAAATTAACATTCTTTAACGAAGCCTTAGATTACGAAATAGAAGGATTCAAAGATGGCAAAGAATATAAACTAAAAATTGCAGATAATGGAAAAATCGTAGAAGAAGAAATCGATGAAGATGATGATACAAACAAATTAGCCCTAGATTTCAATAAAATTATCCCAGCAACAGAAGCCATGGAAAAAGCCCTAAAAGGCCAAGCAGAAAATGCCTGGGTTGTAGAATACGAGCTAGAAATAGATGATGGCAGGGCTGTTTATGACATAGATATAGAAAATGGCGATGATGTCAAAATAGATGCAGCAACAGGCGAAATAATCAAATAATTTTAAAATAGGCCCTGCAGGGTCTATTTTTTATCTTTATTTTCCAAATTTTTACTTTTATTGATAGGTTTTTGCATTAAACTTTAAAATTTGTAAAATTTTCCCTCTTTGGTATAGTCATACATGTAAATAAATAAAAAAGAGGAAGTACATATGAATAAAAAATTATTAGCCCTACTTCTAGCAGGAACTTTTGTTTTCGCTGGATGCAATCAAAATAAAACAGAAAACAAAGAAGAGACAAAACAAGAAGAAAAGGCTGACACCCCTACTGAAGAAGGAAAAGAAGAAGCTAAGAACGAAAATAATAAAGAAAACGAAGCTGAAATTGTTCTTCCAAACAACAAGGTAACTCTTAAGGCTGCAAGCTACAAGTTTGAAAGTCATGTAGGTGGTGCACCTTACAAGCTCACAGAAGTCACCTACGAAGAAGAAAACGGCCAGGCTTACTACACATTTGAAGGTGAAAAAAATGGCGATGAATATAAGCTAAAGGTAAATGCCAACACAGCAGAAACAAGCGAAGCTGAAAAGGAAAAGATGGATGACAAGGAAAACCCAGTAGACCTAGGCAAATCCATCCCACCAGAAGAAGCTATGCATATAGCTCTAAAATCAAACGGTGGTGGCAAAATCAAGGAGTGGAAACTAATCAACGACGGAGACGGCGAGAAATACGAAATCGAACTAGAAGACGGCAAGGAAATTAAAGTCAACGCCATAAACAAAGAAATACTATAAGTAAAAAACCAGGAGCTTGGATTAATTTTTAATCCAGGTCCTGGTTTTTTGTTTTTTTGAGATATGGCAAATTTGAACTTATCCTAAGGACTTTTACTCAATTCATCCTTAAGGTCCTAGGATTTAAAGCCTGATTTTTCAAATTAATACAAATCTTAGCTTGCATTTACCAAATTTCATTTCCTAGCTTTTTCTCAATTTTTAATCTTCAATTTCTCCCAACTTCTTTAGGATGTTTTGAGATCTTTCTATGATATTATTAGCATTTTCCACAAGTTTTATTAGCTTATCTCTTACTGGCGCCACTTGTTTTGGGGCATTTTCTAATAAAAACTTAGCAGATTTAATTGCTATCTTATTCTCCATCATAGCCTCTTTGAGCTGATCTATATATTTTTTCAAATCTCTCTTTTGGCTAGAATCCTTTGTGCTTCCACCTTGTGATGATTCATAGCTTCTATGAGTGCTTTGTTTACCAGCAGGTTTTTCCTTGCCTGAAGGCACTACCGGATTATTTTCCTTCTTATGAGCTGGGCTAGACTTTATAGGGTTATCCTTGTTTTCCTCTAGGGCAGAGTTGATTTTATTAATTACCTTTTCTAATGGCCTGAAGGTGTTGTGCCAGTAATCTTCTGGAACAGTTTGATCTTTAGTTGTAGGTACCTTTCCGTCAATAGTTAGTCCCTTGGTTTCATCAAATTTTATTTTATCAGACCCAAGAGCCTTTCCAGGTTTTTTACCATTACCACCTCTGATATAGGCTTTGGCTACTGAAATAGTACCAGTTCCAGAGATTCCACTACCACCTTGTTTTGCTATACCTTCACCTGCAACAGCAACAAGTTTGCCCTTGCCAGTTATCTTTCCACCATTTAATATAAGAGCGTCTCCACCTACTTCTGTTAGGTGGTTCATGCCTCCGCCATATAGGTATAAGGATGAATTTTCACCTATTTCTACTTCTCCCTTTGGACCAACTTCTAGGGCTGGTTGTCCGTGTTTTGAATGGGTAGCGGCATGGTCTCCCCTTATATAAACTTCATCTTCTATTTTTACCTTGCCTTCAACTTTTATTACTGGCTTGTCATTTGTATTTACAAGTTTACCTTGGCCGAGCCAATTAGTGTTTGAATAAATAGAAGATTTGCCGAGTATAGCTCCATCTTTAAGGACAATCTGTCCAGAAATTGATGCCCCATTTGTGATTAGCTTTTTGAATGGGTTATAATTTACATTTATTTTTCCACCATTAGATACTTCAATCTTGCCATAGACTACTGAATCATCTAAGTTTAAAATTCCTCCATCCTTGACAATTATTTTTACAGATCCAAAGATTTTCATTCTCTTGAAGGTTAGGTTTGCTCCCTCGCCCACAACTAGGGTTTGACTTGGTTCTTCTAGAGTTTCAAAACCTAGCTCACTATAAACGTCCTTTTTATGAGAACCAAACCAAGCCTTTAGGCCCTTTGGAACATTTACTTCCTTGCCAGAGTCATTAAATTTTGTGACTCTCCAAGGTCTCATATCCCACATATATTTTCCGTCTTTGGTCTGCCTAAAATTATCAGTAATTAAAAGGTCTTCTAGCTTATCTTTTCCTTCTTTGTAGACATGGCAATCAACCTTGTTGGAAGTGATTTTCTTGCCGAAGACATCAGTTGCTTCTAGCCAAATTTGGAAAGTGCCTTCTTTGTTTACATCTCCTTCAAGGCTTATAGAGCCATAGTTGAATGTAGGCTTAATGCCGGATTCTGGGTCACTAATAACAGCCTTTATATCTGTAAATTCAGAGCCCTTGCCATCAAGTTCTTTCCAGTCTTCATCCTTAGGTTCATCTTTGTCAGTGTATTTAACTGAAACTGAATTAGGGTTATTTGAAACTGACACACTTCCACCAGTATAACCATCAATTTTTTTCTGACCAACTAAGAGCGAATCAAACTCACCATGAAGCATAATTTTATAATTTATCTCTTTCTTATCCTTATTCTCAACAAGTTTGTTTCCATCATAAATATAATTATATTCCTTGCCAGCATAGGTTATGGAAAGTGTATGATTCTTACCCAAAGCTCGGATGCAAAGCTCGCCATCGTCTGAGAAAGCATAGCAGTCCCTGCCATAAACACCTGAAGGTGAGGTTATTTCTGTTTGGAGCTTGCCATTTATAATGATTTTCTCCACTTTGGACTTATCAAGCTTGCCCTTAGATAATTTTATTGTGTTTTTGAAAGGGTTTGAATTATATACAAAGCTTATATCTTTTTCTTCTGAACTCTCTCCCTGACTTGTTCCTGGCTCATCCTCTTTTCCTGCTGGGTCTGGCTGAGTCTTAGCCGAAATATTTTTAATCTTTAATGAACCTTCTTTTATAAAGCTGGCAGAGTCACTAGGATTATTGACGGTGAAAGATAGCTCTTTATCCTTTGTCTTTATCACAACCCTATCGCCCTCAGCAAATTTAGCGAACTTAACACCACATCCATCAGCGTCATCACCCTTGTTTAGGTAATAAAGACCCTTATCAGAGATACCGCTACCAGATTTTTCTTTCCATTTTTTTCCATTAACTTCGATACTTTCAATACTTTTTACAAAATCATCATCCATCCTTATAGTGGTAGTCCCCAGACTAGTCTCAATCTTTTTTATATACTTACTAGCATCTTCTGTACCAGCTTGGCCATCAGGTTGTTTTTGACCTGGGTTTGACTTTGCCCCGCCATTATTTATAGGCTCTTCGCTAATAGAGTTAGGATCTAAAATTCCTGAAGTTCCTTTGGGATCGTTTATCTTAAACTTAAGAGATACTGTATCAGTCTCTAAAGTAACCTTATCCCCAGCTTTCAAACCATAAAACTGGATACTATATTCATTACCATCTTCGTATATCCTGAGATAGTAAAGTTTTGTTTGAAAAAACATACTTTTCTCGGATTTTATGTAGGTCTCACCATTTACCTTAACACTTTTTATACTCTCCAAAAAGTCCTTATCCATGTAAACTCTTTGCAAAGCTCCACCAGTAGACCTTTTTATTCTATTTTGACTTGCATAACTAATAATTGAGGAAGAATCATAACTTAATACTCCTCCCTTGGTTGTTCCTGCCAACATCGCACCTGACAAAGCAAGGCAAAGGGCTAATCTATATTTGTTTTTCATAACACTCCTTAAAATAATACATTAATTGTGATAAATATTATCACTATCAAAGAAATTATAAACCTTTTTTAACTTAATTGCAAATATTTTACACGTTACTTAAGATTTTGAATTATGTTAATAAATCCTTCTATTTTTGTTAAAATTAATTTGACTTAGTAAATTTTTTGTTAAGATTCAAAAATATTATTAACTTGTAAAAAGAAATTTCATCTTGACAAGGGATGTGCCAAAATGGATATGAAAAATAAAATTACGACCTAGCAGCCTGCCTATTACAAATACACCTAGGCTATAATAAAAAACTTAATTTCAATAAATAAAAATCAACAAAAAAACTAGCCTCAAACATTATGTCGGAGACCAGTTTATATTTATTTTATGCTTTAAAATCCTACCTTTTCTATGGTAGATGCCTTAGCTTCTACTCAAAACTATTTTCATAAATATCAAAAAATCCTGTTACAAACTTTGCTTGATTTTGCTCTTCGGGACTGCCTGTTTCTACTTGCCAGCCATAGGTTTTGTAGTCTTGGTAAGAGTTTTCGCTTAAATCTTCTAACTTAAATTCCTTTTGGATTAATTTTATTCCATCAGAATATTTTTCTGTAAGAGCTTGATAGGCTTTGTGTGGGTCTTTGAATACTGCCATTCCGTTTTTGTCTGCCCCTATGTCAAATCTCTGATCTATTTTCAAATACTGTTCTACATCTACATTCCCCTGAATATTTCCTGTTCCTGCCTTGTATTCCTGGGTGGCAGGATTTTTGACTTTGCCTTGGGATGAGCAGGCTGTTAGTATCAATATTAGGGCTATGATTTTAATTATTTTTTTCATAATATCCTCCTCATTTTTGTTAATTAAATAATAGCATGACTTAAAAAAAATACAATTACAAATTTTGTAAGTATTTGAAATAAGAAAATTTTCATTATTGCTCCTTTAAGTGTTAATATAGCAGTCGGCGACAAAAATTTTAGATAATATGCAAAAAGGCGAGGTTTTCCTCGCCTTTAGTTTTTTATTTATTTTTTGCCTTTGTTTTGAGAAGCTGTTTTTTCTTTTTCTTCTCTTCTCTTCTTCATTGAGTCGAAGATGCCGTCTACCATTGCGTCCATGTCTGGTTCTTTTGCTTTCTTTAATGAAGATACCATATCTAGGCCTTCTGGTAGGACGTCCATTAGTCTCATTTCTTCGTCTAGGAATTTTTCCATTTTTTCTGCTGCTTGTGGAGCCCATGTTCCGTTACCGATGATTGATACTGCTCTGTTTTGTAGGTTTAGAGCTTTCATATCTTCTAGGTAGTTGAGCATTACTGGATAGATGCCTAGGTTGTAGGTTACTGATGCTAGGACGATGTTTGAGTATTTGAAGCTTTCTGCGATTAGGGTTGATACGTGTGTGCTTGATACGTCTCTTAATGAGATGTTGGTCATGCCTCTTTCGCATAGTTTGCTTGCTAAGGCTTGGGCTGCAAATTCTGTGTTGCCGTACATTGATGCATATACGATTAGGACACCTTCTTCTTCTGGTTCATAGGTTGCCCAGTGTACATATTTGTCGATGATGTAGCCGAAGTTGTCTCTCCATACAAGTCCGTGTAGTGGGCAGATGTAATTAAGGTCTAGGCCACCTGCTTTTGCTAGGGCTTTTTGTACGAATGTACCATATTTGCCTACGATGTTTGTGTAGTATCTACGTCCTTCGTCTAGGTAGTCTCTATCCCAGTTTACTTCGTCTGCGAATAATCTACCGTTGTTTGCGATAAATGATCCGAAGGCATCTGCTGAGAATAGGACTTTGTCGTATGAGTCATAGCTCATTAATACTTCTGGCCAGTGTACCATTGGTGCTTCTACGAAGGTGAATTCGTGTTTACCAAAGCTTACTGTGTCGCCTTCTTTTACTTCAATATATCTGTCATCTACGTGATATCCAAATTGTCTCATGAACATAATTCCTTTTTCAGAAGAAATTATTTTTAGGTTTGGATATCTTTGTAGCATTAATTCTATTGATGAACAGTGGTCTGGTTCCATGTGGTGAACGATTAAGTAGTCTAGGTCTCTGCCGTTTAGGACTCTTGCTACGTTTACCATGTATTCTCTTGTGATTGCCCAGTCTACTGCATCGATTAATACTGTTTTTTCGTCCATTAATAGGTAGGAGTTGTATGATACACCTTCAGGTATTGGAAATATATTTTCAAATAAGGCTAATCTTCTGTCGTCTCCACCTACATAATATAAATCATCTGTTACTTTTCTAACTGTATACATTATTTCCTCCTACTTACTTTCTATCTGCTGGGAATTCCATTTTAATGAATTCTTCTTTGGCTTCGCCAGAAACAGGTGATACCCAGCTGTCAGGAAGTTTGTCAAATGGAGTACCTGGCTCGATTCCTTGAGTTGGATCTCCTACTTTAGGGTCATATTCATAGCCTGAACCTAAGTCTACATAAATGTCTTCTTTTGGAGCCATCTTTCTTGGTTTGCTTCTCTTAATTTTTGGTTGGGCTGGTGCTGGTTTCTTTTCTTGTCCATTATCAAGTTCTTTGATTAATAGTGGAAGAATTTCCATAGCATCGCCTACTATACCATAGTCACAGTTGTTAAAGATGTGTGCGTTTTTGCTGTTGTTGATTGCAACGATTGTTGATGCGTCTTTCATTCCTTTTAAGTGTTGGCCAGCTCCTGATACACCTACGCCGATGTAGAGGTTGCCTTTAAAGCTTTGACCAGACATACCGATGTACCTATCAAGTGGAACATATTTTAATGTTTCTGCTACTGGTCTAGATGATGAAATAGCTGCGCCTGCTTGGTGAGCAAGTTCTTCTATTAGTTTCATGTTTTTCTTTTCACCTATACCACGACCTGCTACAACTACTCTTGGCGCTTCAGCAATTGGTGTCATTGGGTCTATACCAACAGTAAAGTCATAACCATCTTTCTTTAGAGCTGCTACTAGGTTTTTAACTGCTTCTTTTGGATCTCCTTCGAAGATTTCACCCTTACGAACGCCTGCTATTGGAGCAGCACTGCCTTTTGAACCAGCTCTTTGCATTTTTGGAGCACGTCCTACAGTGTGAGCACCAACTACTACTCTCATGATTTCGTTAGTACCTTCATAGATTTGTGTAATCTTAGCGTCTCTGAAGAATCTTTCTACATCAACACCCTTAATGAAACCTGAACCACCGTAAAGTTGAACTGCTTCAGTTGTAATCTTCATTGCTAAATCTGATGCAACTTGTTTAGCCATAGCGGCTTCTGCAGAATATCTTTCATGATTTTCTTTAAGCTCTGCAGCAGAATAAATCATAAGTCTTGCACCACGTAAGTATGTTGCCATATCAGCAAGTTTAAATGTATTTCTTTGTAAGTGAGCTATTGGCATACCAAATTGTTCACGTTCTTTTGCATAAGCAAGGGCGGATTCATATGCACCTTGTCCAATACCTAGGGCTTGAGAAGCTATACCGATTCTACCACCATCAAGGGTAGCCATAGCTATAGCAAAACCTTGGCCTTCTTTACCAAGTAGGTTTTCTTTTGGAACTTTTACATTATCAAAATGCAATTCAGCTGTAGAAGATGATCTTATACCTAATTTGTCATAGTGATCAGAGAAGGTGAAACCTTCAAATTCTTTTTCTACGATGAAAGCTGAAATACCATGAGTGCCTATACCAGGTGTTGTAACTGCAAATACTACATAAGTATCAGCCTTTGGAGCATTTGTGATAAAAATTTTTTTACCATTTAATATATAGTGATCGCCGTTAAGAACTGCTGTTGTTTCTGTACCACCAGCATCTGAACCAGCGTTTTCTTCTGTTAGACCAAAAGCACCTATTTTTTCACCCTTAGCGAGTGGAACAAGATATTTTTGTTTTTGTTCTTCAGTACCGAAGGCAAAGATTGGCCAGCTACCTAAAGATGTGTGAGCTGAACAAATAACACCAACACCACCATCTACTCTAGATAATTCCTCTACTGTAATTGCATAAGAAATTACATCAAGACCAGCTCCACCATATTCCTTTGGATATGGAATACCCATAAGTCCAAGTTCACCCATTTCCTTAACTATATCATCAGGAAATTCGTTTTTTTGGTCAAGTTCAAAGGCTATTGGTTTTACCTTCTCTTCTGCGAAAGCTCTGACTTTTTTTCTGAGCTCTTCGTGTTGTTCTGTTGTCTTAAAAAGCATATAATCCTCCTTACATTATTATCCTTATACTACTATTGTAGCCTTAAGAAAACGTTTTGTCAAATATATTTTTTATGACAAATATCTTATAAATTTGTTTGCCAAAACTCTCCTTTCTTCAAAAATAGCTAAAAGTTAATTGTCCTAATTAACAATCGTCTAGCAAGGTTAAAAAGCTTAACCAAACACATTTAAAACCTAGCTTTTAAAACACTTTTCTCACTATTATTTATATCCATTTTTGAATTTTTAAAACTTGTAAACCTATAATTGATTATAACTTTTTGAAAATTTCTGGTAAAATAAGAAAACTTGGAACAAAATAAAAATCTTTCTACAAATGAAGGCTTAAAATTTTTTTAAGTTTTATCTCTCAGCTTTGGGGTATAATATCACTAGAGGTGTAATATGAAAAATAAATTATTAAAACCAGTTATTTTATCACTCTTGGCCCTAAGCCTTGTAGGCTGTGATGGAAAACAAATGGGCTTAACAGACAAAAATGCAGAAAATCAAATAGCAGAAGCTGATGAAGATATGAATAAAGAAAACAAACCAGCAGAAGATAATATAGACAAATCTAAATTAGAAAATACCGAAGATAAAAAAGAAAATAGCGATAAGGATAAAAAGGAAAGCGAAGATAAAAACCTTCACACAAAAGACGGAAAATATGTCACAACCCTCATAGCCAAGCTAAAAGGCGAGGCAGATGACTATATCACATCTACAGCCTATGCCTACAAAATCGAAGATGATAAGCTAGTAATTTCAGGCTCCTTTGACTACCACGAAGATCCTGACAACTACGAAAAGGTCGAAGAAATTAAAAACGAAGAAGACCATAAGTTTGTGATTAATGACAAAACTGAATTTCAGGCTGTAGGAGGCATGGCCCCTGCCCAAAAATTCACCAAAGAAGACTTCCTCAAGTACTTAGAGGAATGCAAGGATACTGGCCTTGCTTTGATAATCTATGTAGAAGATGGGATCGCAAAAACTGTAGAAATCTCATCATAGAACTAAGAAAAAATCTTAAAATCTAAAACTCTTATCCCAGAAGCATTAATTTGCTTTTGGGATTTTTTTGTAATTTTTAAATATTCTCACCATATTATCTTGATAAAGTAATAAAAGTATGGTAGAATATAAGTATCAATAAGTTATCTAAGTAAATAGATAATTAGAAGACGTGAGTGTGATTTTTCATAGAAAGGAATCCCTATGTTTGACTATAAAGAAAACGATTTTAGTTCGTTCAAGATGCTTTTCACCCAGCTAGGCTGTGCCGTTGGAGCTTATTCTAGTCTAGTTTTAAAAGATAAAATAATTTTAGTATTCCTTGCTTGTCTCGGTGCTGGTTTTCTACTTGGCACCTACTTGGATAAGAAAAAAGTTTGCTAAAATTAAGGATAATGAGCAAGACCTTCCTCCCTTTCAAGCAGATGATGCTTATAAAATTCTTTTAACTTATCTTGCCCATTATAAAAGGCCCTTATTAGGGGCCTTGTTTTTTTATAAAATTTCTTGGGCTAGGATTAAAAGTCCGTATGTCGCTGACTTTCCATCATATTTTGGTCTTACTATATAAGATTCCAGCTCCTTTATTTCTATATATCCATTCATCAATTCTTTGAATTTTTCCCTAACTTTTTCAATTAATCCCTCAACTTGCATAACCCCACCGCCAAATACAATGACATCAGGACTAAACATAAGGCTTGTGTTGTAGGCGGCCTGGGCTAGGTAACCCGCCTCTATATCCCAAAATTCATCATTTGGCTCAAGATCTTGTCCACTTTTGCCAAGTCTTTTTTCAATATTTGGACCAGATGCGAGGCCTTCAAGGCAGTCACCGTGGCACATACATCCGCCCTCGTACGTATCCCTTGGGTCTTTTTTAATAATCATATGGCCCATTTCTGGATGGCTAGCTCCACCTAGGAAATTATTATTTTGGACAAAACCGCCACCCACACCTGTTCCAACAGTATAATAAGCAAGGCTCGCCTTACCCTCACCGCATCCAACCTTGTATTCACCATAGGCTGAAGCATTCACATCTGTTGTGACATAAATTGGCACAGAAAAATCTTCCTCAAGACATTTTATAATATTGAAATCTTTCCATCCCTCTTTAGGAGTATTTAAAATCTTCCCATAATCATCCGAATCTGGATTTACCTCAATAGGCCCAAAAGAGCCAATAGCTATTGATTCTATATCCGTCTTGTATTTGGCAAAAAATTCCTTAATTTCATCGAAAGTTTCTTCTGGACGTCTTGTAGCAATCCTAACTTGATCTAAAATCTCTAAATTTCGATTGCCAACAGCACAAATCATCTTAGTGCCACCAGCTTCTAACACACCAAACATAAGCCCTCCATATAAGATTTGTTTTTAATATTTTACCCAAAATTTTTATTCTTAGTCGAATCTTTTTTCAATATCAAATCCTCTTAACTTACAATCGCCAATAGCAAAGTATTTTCCATCTTAGCTTTAATCTCAAACTCCACTTTTTTGTGGAGGTCCAAGGATTTTTTGTTTAAAAAGGATTGTTTTTCATACATTTTTCTGACATCTTTACCGATTAATTGCAATTGATTGTCGTTTAAGTATAATTCATGGGGTAAATGTTCACACGAATAAAATATTTCGAAAAGAAAGGATATTATGAAAAATAAATTTAAATTAACAGCGCTACTTGTAGCCCTTTCACTAGGTTTTGCAGGATGTGCTCAAAATGCCGGCAAAAAAGTAGATGATGCAGCTAAGGATGCTAAGGAAAAAGTTGAAGAAGCTGTAGAAGATACTAAAGATAAGGCAGAAGATGTAAAAGATGAAGCAAAGGATAAGGCAAGCGATGCTTTAGATAAAGCAAAGTCAACCCTAGAAGGCAAACTCGTTCTTAGAAGAAGCCTAAGAGCACCTCATGGCGAAGGTTCTTTTGCAAGAATCGCTGTTATTACAGATGGGGATAAAATTGTAGATGCAGCTATTGATGAATTTCAATTCTTCGATGAAGGTTCAGGTTTCCTCGCTCTCCCAAACCAAGATTCTGATACAGAATTTAAATCTGGAAATAAGGAAGGCAAGTTCTTAGGATCAAAGCTTATGAATGATGAAAAATATTCAGCCCTCATGAAGGAAAAAGCTAAGGCTACAGTTTCAATCGCAGATAACTTCAAAGCTATCCAAGATTTTGTTAAAGGTAAAACCCTTGATGAACTTAAAAAAGTTGTAGCTGGAGCAGAAGATGGCAAGGCTATTGATTCTGTCACAGGGGCCACCCTTGTTGATACAAAAGGCTACCTAGAAGCCATAATCGAAACAGCAGAGGATGACGAAAACACAACAGTTTTTGAAGCTAACAAGGATGATGATATCCAATTCAAACAAAACTTTGGTACAGCTGGCAACAAAAATGCCATCACAGATACCTTTGTTGTCATGGAAGACGGCAAAATTATCGCAGCAAATATCGATGAATACCAATATATGGAAGGTAAGGGCGTACCAAACTCTGATAAGAAATTTGGTGAAAACTACGCTGATTCCAAAAAAGTCCTAGCATCTAAACTAGAAAATAACGAAGAATATTCTAAACAAATGAAGGAAATTGCCAAGGCTAGTCACACCCTAAGAGAAAGCCTAAACGCTATCGAAGCTTATGTTATAGGCAAGACTCCTGACGAAATCAAGGGCCTAGTTGACGGCAACAAACCTGGCAAACCAGTAGACGCCATATCAGAAGCAACACTTTCAAGCACAGTTGGTTACCTAGACGAAATCTACAAGACAGCCACAAAATAAAAAATAAGACCAGAAAGTCTTCTCCTTTCCCATCTTTGGAAAGATTAAAGACTTCTGGTCTTTTACTTTACTTAATTTTAGAGGATATCAATTTTTTCCCTAATATCCTTTCTTAAAAATATCACACAAACTATAGCATTTAAAATTTCAGCTATAGGAAAGGCCCACCAAGCAAAATTTAGGCTGCCAAGTCTAGTAAAAAGATAAAAAATTGGCAAAAGAAGGATAACCTGTCTTAAAAATGACTGGATAACCGGAAACTTCCAGTTGCCGATAGCCTGGAAAATCCCTCCAACGCCTACTACTGATGGGATGGAAATGATAAAGGAAAGTGAAACAATCCTAATCATTGGCACGCCGATTTCTCTCATGACATCTGTCGCTGAAAAGAGGTCAAACAATTGTTTAGAAAAAATCCACATCAAAACAACTGATAAACCAACAATAGCAAAGGATGCTACAAAGGCAATTTTAATCGCTTCCCTAATCCTCTCCTTGTTTTTTGCCCCATAATTATAGGAAACTATAGCTAAAAGTGCATTTGAAATCCCAAACATAGGCATAAAAGAAAAGGACTGGAGCTTATACATAATTCCATAGGCCGCTACGGCTGAAGCGCCAAAAGTGTAGAGCATATTATTAATAAAAAACAAAACCACAGAGCCAATCCCACTTATCAAAACAGAAGGAAGACCAATTGAAAAAATTTGTTTGATATTATCCATGTGGAAGCTTAAATTTCTGAAAATAAAATTCACATCCCTATTTTTCTTGCTATGAAAATAAACACCTACCAAAGATCCACCAGTCTGACCGATTACAGTCGCAAGAGCAGCGCCTGTAACGCCAAGTTTTGGGAAACCAAAAAGACCAAAAATCATAATTGGGTCAAGAATTATATTTAATATCGCTCCTGTCCCCTGGGTAATCATGGTGTAGACAGTATTGCCTGTTGATTGGAGGGTTTTTTCGAAAAATATTTGAAAAAATACACCACCACAGAATAGCAGAATCACATATAGATAATCCTTGGTGTACTGGATGATTTCTGGGTCTGTGGACTGGCTTTTCGCATAAAAATCTGTAAAAAATATACCAAATAACATAAAGGCTGCCATGGATGCTGCCGCTAAGATTAAGCCATGGGTCGCTATTACTCCGACTCTTTTTTTATCATCCATGCCCAAAAATCTTGAAAGCAAGGCTGTAGTACCTAGACCTGTTCCTACTGCAAAAGCCACCATTATGTTCTGAACAGGAAAACAAAGGGAAACGGCTGTAAGGGCCTTTTCTGAAAGTCTCGCTACAAAAATCGAATCCACAAGGTTGTAGACCGATTGGACCAAAAATGAAATGATAATCGGCAGACTCATTTTATATAAGAGGGAGGGTATGGCTTCAGTTCCCATCCTATTTTTATTTTCTATTTTTTCGCTCATATAAGCTCCTTTCTCGCTAATAACAATATAAAGAGATAGGAGCCCTAGGCTACTATCTCTTTTTTTAATCGTATAGCTCTTTTTCTTGACGTCTTAGGGCATCTTTCACCCTGAGATTTCTCATAATTCCGTCATCATCACTATTGATTATATGGATGGCAGAATTTTCATTTCTTTTTTTATCATCAAATTCTCCTAGAAGACTTGGGTCAACGTGATTTCTCGCCACGTCTTTATTTATTGCTGTAAGCATGAAAGCTCTTTTGGTCCTCTCGCTTACAGATTTTCCTAAAACCATATCTTCTGTGGCAATTTTTATTAGGTTCACTCCAGCAAGGGTTGAATAATAAAAGGTCCTGCCTTGTCTAATATTCATCTCTAGGGTATAGACCTTACCACTTTTCGAATCTTTTTTAAAGTCAAAATTAAAAAGTCCCTCATAGGAAAGGCTATTTGTAATTTTTTCAGCAATAGCATACATTTGGCTATCATCGTGATCGACTTGAACTAGGTGATTGCCTACCCACATCGGCCTCATGTCAGACAAAAGATTTCTCGCAAGGACCATTGATACCTTGCCATCTTTTGACCTATATCCATTTAGGGAATATTCAGTTCCCTGACCTCCATGAATAAACTCTTGAACTATGACATGGCCTTGGTAGTCGCTATCGTAGATATTATCCAAGATTTTTATTGCCTCATCCCTGTCTTTTACATGGTAACCCTTCTGTTTAATCTTTATGTCGCTTGCTATGAAGTCGTCGTACTCATCAGCCTTTAAGAATAATTCTCCATCAAGGTTTAAATTTTTATAATTTTCCCTATCAGCCACATAGGACTTAGGGTAGGAAACTCCTATTTCTTCTAGAATCTTATAAAACTCAGATTTTTTGAGGAGTTTACTTGCCATGTCTAGGTCTGGGTAAGGGATATGGTAGGAAAAATCAAAGTCCTTAGCATTTCTTACCAAGAGGTCCACATAGTGTTCGGTTGGCGCAAAGAAGATAAAGTCTTCTTCTGGCCTAACTTTCGCTATCTTATTTAGGGTGTCGACAAAAATCTTATCATCAGCCGAGAAATTTTTCTCAGTATAAACGTCTGCAATTTTTGTTTTATAAAAGGGAACTAGGACTGCTGACCCAGCTACTATCGGTTTTTTGCCAAAGGCTTCATAAAAACTTCTGGCAACCGAATAGGAGTTGTGGTCAGTGCCTAGGATAATCGCATTAAAAGTCATGGCTTAATAGATTGATTCTCTTGACTTAGAATCTCTTTCTTCAGAGATTTTTGCGATGAAGTCAGCAAGGTTAACGTCTTTTGTTTCTTCGCCGTCCCTATTTCTAACTGTTAGGAGACCTGATTCAATTTCCTTATCGCCTACTACTAGCATGTAGTTTGTTCTCATCATTTGAGCAGACCTAATCTTGTAGCCAACGCCTTCGCTTCTTTCATCTACTCCTACCCTGAAACCAGCTTTTTCGATTTCTTTGGCAATTTCATGAGCCTTGTCAGCAAATCTGTCAGCTACCGGGATTACTTCTACTTGTCTTGGGTTAATCCAAAGTGGGAACCTACCTGCAAAGTGTTCTGTAAGAACTCCGATAAATCTCTCAACTGAACCAAGTAGGGCCCTGTGAAGCATTACTGGTCTCTTCTTTTCACCATTTTCGTCTATATATTCAAGCTCAAAGTTGGCAGGAAGTTGGAAGTCAAGTTGGATAGTACCACATTGCCATTCCCTCTTGGCTGCATCTAGTAAGTGGAAGTCGATTTTTGGACCATAGAAAGCACCGTCGCCTGGGTTTATTTGATAATCAATGCCACGTTCTTCAAGGGCAAGTTTTAGCTGTTCTTCTGCGAAGTCCCAATCCTTGATATCTCCCATGTAGTCATCTGGTCTTGTAGATAATTCCATTGTATATTTGAAACCAAATGTAGAGTAAAGAAGGTCTGCAAGGTCAATCATCTTGTAAACTTCTTCCTTGATTTGACTTGGAAGGCAATAAACGTGAGCATCGTCTTGGGTGAATGTTCTTACTCTGAATAGACCGTGTAAAGTACCAGATAATTCGTGTCTGTGAACTTGTCCAAATTCTGCAAGTCTGATTGGTAGGTCTCTATAAGAATGTTGACGAGATGCATAAGTTAAAACTGATCCTGGACAGTTCATTGGCTTAATAGCATAGTCTTCGTCATCTATCTTTGTGAAGTACATATTTTCCTTGTAGTGATCCCAGTGGCCTGATCTATGCCATAGGTCTTCATTTAAGATAAGTGGAGTTTTGATTTCACCATAACCACTGTGGTCAAGCACATCCCTCCACCAACCAAGAAGCTCGTTCATTAAAATCATGCCATTTGGATGGAAAAATGGGAAGCCTGGTCCTTCTTCGTGGAAAGCAAATAGGTCCATTTCCTTACCAATCTTTCTGTGGTCACGTCTAGCAATTTCTTTTTGTAATTCTTCGTATTCTTCAAGGTCTTTTGCCTTAGGGAAGGAAATGCCGTAGATTCTTTGAAGCATAGCCTTATCAGAATCTCCCCTCCAATAAGCACCGGCAATTGCTTTTAGTTTTATAGCCTTGATTTCCTTTGTAGATTCAAGATGTGGTCCCCTGCAAAGGTCTGTGAAAGCATCGCCTATCTTATAAAGAGTGATTAATTCATCTTTTGGAAGGTCTTCGATTAACTCTACTTTGTAGTCTTGGCCTTCTTCCTTAAACATTTTAAGAGCTTCGTCTCTTGAAACTTCAATTCTTTCTAATTTTAGATCTTTTTTAGCAATCTCTTTCATTTTCTTTTCGATTTGCTCAAGATCTTCTGGAGTAAATCTGTGCTCAAGGTCCATATCATAGTAGAAACCATCTGCTATGGCAGGTCCTATAGCAAATTTTGTTTCTGGCCAAAGCTCCTTGATGGCAGCAGCCATAACGTGGCTTGTTGTGTGCCAGAAAATTTCCTTGCCTTCTGCATCTTCGAATTTTACAACTCTAAAGTCTGAGTCTTCTTCGATTGGCTCAGCATAGCCCATAACTTTTCCATTTACAACAGCACCTACAGCTGCCCTGTAAAGTCCCATGGAGATGTCTTTTGTCACATCACCAACAAGGACACCTTTTTCGTATTCTTTTACTGAATCATCTGGTAATTTAATCTTAATCATATCTTCTCCTTATTTTTATAAATCACGAATAAAAAACGCCCTACTATCCAAAAGGATAATAGGACGGCAATATTCCGTGGTTCCACCTAATTTACTACTCATTAGGACTGTATCGTAGTCGTACGTCTTGCTTAGTCACAAGAAACTCAGGGTTGGTATTCAGTCAAAATGTCACTAAGGCTTCTCAGCTACACCTCTCTCTGTAAGTTAAATCCGACCTACTAATCCCGTCATCGTCTTATATTATGTAACTACTTTACTCAATCCTTATAATATTGCAAATCAAAATCTAATATATAAAATTTCTTTGCTTATTCTTAAAATTTTTTAAAGCATTAAAACTTGAATAAAAGCCCCAATATTTGATATACTTAAGTAAGCAAGTATTTCCTTAAAGATAGGAGGAAAAATGAAAAATATAATGATAACCGGTGGGGCTGGCTATATCGGCACCCACACTGCTGTAGAATTATTAAACAAAAATTATAAGGTTGTAATCTACGACAACCTATCAAATTCATCAAAAATTGCTGTTAACAGGGTAGAAGAAATAACTGGTAAGAAGGTTAGCTTCTACGAGGCAGATATTCTTGATAAAGACAAACTAAAAGAAGTTTTAACCAAGGAAAAAATCGACGTCCTAATCCACTGTGCAGCCCTCAAATCTGTTGGCGAATCAGTTTCAAAACCACTTGAATATTACCACAACAACCTCACAGGCACACTTACAACTCTCGAAGCCATGAAGGAAGTAGGCTGTAAAAACCTAATCTTTTCTTCATCTGCCACTGTTTATGGCAACCCAGCGAGTGTACCTATTACAGAAGATTTCCCAAAGGGCGAGTGCACCAACCCTTATGGTTGGTCAAAGTCTATGATGGAGCAAATTATGATTGACCTTCAAAAGTCAGACCCAGAATGGAAAATTGTTCTACTAAGGTATTTTAACCCTATTGGTGCTCACAAGTCAGGCAGGATTGGAGAAGACCCAAGAGGTATTCCAAACAACTTACTTCCATATATCGCCCAAGTTGCTGTCGGCAAACTCGACTACCTCAGAGTTTTCGGTGACGACTATGACACAGTTGACGGAACTGGCGTTCGTGATTATATCCACGTTGTAGACCTAGCCAAGGGCCATGTTTGTGCTATAGATAAGCTTGATAAGCTCGACGGAGTTTCTATAATTAACCTTGCCACAGGCAATGGATATTCTGTCTTAGAAGTAGTGAAGGCTTTTGAAGAAGCTTCTGGAAGTAAAGTCCCTTACAAAATTGTTGGCCGCAGGGAGGGTGACATTGCTAAATGCTTTGCCAATGCAAAAAAAGCCTACGAGCTTTTAGGATGGAAGGCAGAAAATGGAATCAAAGAGATGTGCGAAGATTCCTGGAGATGGCAATCTCAAAATCCTAACGGCTATGAAGAAAGGAATTAAAATGGATACTACCCTTGTTGTTCTAGCGGCAGGGATTGGCTCAAGGTATAAGGCGGGCATAAAACAGCTTGCAAAAATGGATACCAACGGCTATACAATCATTGATTATTCAATCTTTGACGCAATCGAAGCCGGCTTTAACAAAGTTGTATTTATTATAAGAAAAGATATAGAAAAAGATTTTAAGGAAGTAATCGGATCTAGAATCGAGAAATTTATCAAAGTCGAATACGCCTATCAGGAATTAACTTTGCCTGGTGATTTTGTTTCTCCAACAACTAGGAAAAAACCTTGGGGCACAGTCCATGCCGTCCTTGCAACCAAAGGGCTGGTCAACGAACCATTTTTAGTAATAAATGCTGATGACTACTACGGCAAGGGGGTTTTTATTGACCTTCGTAACTTTTTACTAAAGACACCAGCCGAAAAAGAAGGAAGACTCCAAGTTGCCATGGCAGGCTACAAGTTAAAAAACACCCTTTCTGATAACGGCACAGTCACCAGGGGAGTTTCTGTAGGAAATAGCGAAAATAAACTTGTAAATATCATCGAAACTCACGAAATAAAATATAACAAGGAGGATGGAACTTTTTCTTCAAAAGAAAAGCTTGCCCCAGACTTGCTTAATTTAGAAAGCCTTGTTTCCATGAACCTCTGGGCGTCTTTCCCAAAATTTATAGACCTTGCAGAAAAACATTTTGTGACCTATTTAGAAAAAAACAAGAATAATTTGGAAACTTGTGAGTACGTTTTGCCAGACATGATTGGGGAATGGATTAAAGAAGACCTTGCTGATATTACAATTATACCTACCAACGAAAAATGGATAGGAATTACCTACAAAGAAGACCTAAAGCCAGCCCAAGAAGCCTTTGGAGAAATGTTTAAAGATGGAATATATCCAGATGATATATGGAAAGAAAAATAATATTCACACAAAAAATCCCGCATGGTCGCGGGATTTTTATTATTGAATTAATAGTTCTGTTTCTGGGTCAAATAGGTAAGACTTATCTAGGGCAAAGATGAAGTCTACTTCTTCGCCTTCTTTGGCCTTGGTTCTTGAAGATGCCTTAGCTATCATCTGAGTTTCGCCTAGGTCAAAGTATAGGTGAACTTCTGATCCCATTAGCTCATAAACTTTTACCACGCTCTTTACAGGTGAGCTTGGTAGGCAATCTCCAGGAACTTCGTCAGCAACGTGAATTGATTCTGGTCTGATACCAAAGATTACCTTCTTGCCTACATAGCCATTGTCCTTTAGGACCTTAGCCTTGTCTGCTGGCATTTCAAACTTAAAGTAAGGATTTGCAAGATAAATTTTTGCATCTACTTCTGTAACGTCTGTTTCTATTAAATTTATCTGAGGAGAACCTATGAAACTTGCTACAAAAAGATTGTTTGGGTGGTCGTAAAGCCTTTGTGGGCTGTCTATTTGTTGGACTTCACCATCTTTCATTACAACTATCCTTGTGCCAAGAGTCATAGCTTCGGTTTGGTCGTGGGTGACATAGATCATAGTTGTGCCAAGCTTTTTATGGAGCCTTGCAATTTCTATCCTCATTTGAACCCTTAATTTAGCATCAAGGTTTGAAAGGGGCTCATCCATTAAGAATACTTTTGGATTACGAACAATTGCCCTTCCCATAGCAACTCTTTGTCTTTGACCACCTGAAAGTTGTTTAGGTTTTCTATCAAGAAGATTTGTTATTCCCAAAATTTCTGCAGCTTCCCTAACTTTTTTGTCAATTTCATCCTTGCTCATCTTGTTAATCTTAAGTGAAAAAGCCATGTTGTCATAGATTGTCATATGTGGGTAAAGAGCATAGTTTTGAAAAACCATAGCTATATCCCTATCTTTTGGTAGGGTGTCATTCATTTTTACGCCATCTATTTCAAGGGTGCCGTTTGATATTTCTTCAAGACCTGCTATCATCCTTAGGGTTGTAGACTTACCACAACCGGATGGCCCTACAAAAATAATAAATTCCTTATCTTCAATTTCCATGTTGAAATCTTTTACAGCATGGAAACCATTATCGTAAATTTTATTTATGTTTCTTAGGCTTAAATTTGCCATATTTCCTCCCTTGGCTTTAATTACAAGCCTTGTTTTTTTCTATACTTTTTCTTATAGCTTCTTCTTTGTTGGCAAAGGCGCTTAAGTCTTTTAATTTAAAAGACCAGTTTTTGTCATTTAAAGTTGAAGGCTCATTTATCCTTGCTTCTTCACCAAAGCCCAAGATATCTCCAAGAGATACTATTACATATTCACTAGGTAGGCCCATGCTATAGTCAAAGAAATCTATCGCTAGGTCTCCATTGTCTATTCCTAAACCTCTAAAATATTTTACAATAGATTCTTTTTGCTCCTCGCTAAGTTCCCCGTACCATTGGAATAGGGTCTTATTGTCATGGGTGCCTGGGTATGCAACAGAATTTTCTCTAGCTTCTACTAGATGGTCTTCCCAAGGTCTTAGGTTTTCTTGGATAATTACCATTCCCTTAAGGTCATAGTGGTCACGAAGTTTGTAGACTCCTGGCATCATTGTGCCGAGGTCTTCTGCGATAAATTCTACATCTTTAAGTTCTTCTGTGATTTTATCAAAAAGTTTAAAGCCAGGTGCATAAATCCATTCGCCTTCTACAGCTGTGTCGTTTTTCGCATCAATTTGCCAATAGGTGTCAAAGGCTCTAAAGTGATCAAGTCTTACGATGTCATATAATTTCGCATTGTAAGCTAGTCTATCAATCCAAAATTTAAAGTCATCTTTTTCAAGCTCATCCCACTTATAGATTGGGTTTCCCCATCTTTGTCCTAGGTCTGAGAAGGCATCTGGTGGCACTCCTGCTATTAGGATTGGCTTACCTTCCTCGGTAATCTCAAAATATTTTTGATTTTGCCAAACATCTAGGCTATCAAGTCCTACATAGAATGGAATATCACCGATAATTTTAAGACCATTTTTGTTGGCATAAGCCTTTAATTTCATCCATTGAACATAGAAAATATATTGGACGAAAATTTCATAACCTATTTGCTCTTCATAAGGGCTTAGGTCAAGCTTCCTGTCAATTATCCATGACTTTTGTTCTTTTGGCCATTCATTCCAAGCTATAAGGTCATTATCTTTTTTGAAGCTTATAAAAACTGCATAATCATATACAAAGTCGAATTTTAAAAATTCCTTGTAGGCCTCAGTTTTATCAAGGCCCTTTTCCTTAAATTTCTCATAAGCTTTCTTTAAGTATTTACCCTTAAAGTCTCTTACAAAATTATAGTCTATCCTATCTTCCTGCTTAAGTGGAGCTACTTTTTCATCTAGTAGACCATCTTCATAAAGCATATCCAAGGATATATAGACCTCATCTCCTGCATAAGATGAGTAAGGTTGATATGGTGAATTACCATATCCTAGAGGATTTAGGGGAAGGATTTGCCACATATCAAATCCTGCTTTTTTACTAATATCTATGAAGTCATAGCTCGCCTTGCCAAAATCACCTATACCATGGTTGCCATTCAGGCTAGCAAGGGGCCATAAAATTCCTGCTTTTTCCATATTCACACCTTTCTTATTTCTGCTGTTGTTTCGCCGATAAAAAGATCGGCATCAAAACTTGTTACTTCATTATATTCTTTCTTATTGATTATCTTAAATAATTCCTTAACAGATGTGTAGGCTATCTTGCTTGTTGGCTGGGCTATAGTTGTAATTGGATGGATTAGAAATTCATTTATCTCAAGTCCATCAAAACCTGCCACCGAAAAATCTTCAGGAACCGATTTTCCCATATCATTTAAAGCTTTTATAGCACCAATTGCTACTAAGTCAGATATGGCAAAGATAGCTGTGCAGTCTAGCCCATCTTTCACAATTTTTTTACCAGATTCATAACCGTGGTAGAGGGAATATGGATTTAATCCCTTAGGTGGATAGATTACTAGACTTTGATCAAAGGCTATGCCATGCTTGGCAAGAGCCTTCTTATATCCTTCAAGTCTTAGGTGACCGATACTTAAGTCATCAGACCTTGCAGCTATGAAGGCAATCTTTTTATGGCCCAGGCTAACTAAGTAGTCAACCATCCTGGCACTTTCCTTATAATCATCTATTCCTACACATGTTGAATTTTTATTAATTATGTCTTTATTTACTATAGTTGTCATCGAATAAGGGACATCAATGGTTTTTAATTCCTTACGATCGCTCACAAAATGACCACCTAGAAAAATAATTCCTTCTGGTTTTAAAGTTTTTACAACTCTAGTTGCAACATCAACCTCTGATAAGTGCTCTTCAACCTTGGTTAGGACAAAAGAATAGTCTGTCTTACTTATTTCTTCCTCTATTACCTTTATAAGAGGTGTGAAGAAGGGGTTGGTTATACCTTTGATTAAGACCGCTATAATTTTGTTTTTGCTTATCTTTAGATTTCTTGCATTCGCATCTGGCACATAGCCAGTTTTTTTAATTGTTGCAAGAATTTTTCTCCTTGTTGTCGAGCTTATCCCCTCAGCGTCGTTTATCGCTCTAGAAACTGTGCTTACACTTACTCCACAAATAGATGCTATGTCCTTGATAGTTGGAGTTGTCATAAGCTTAACCTTTCACAGCCCCAGCTGCTACGGATTTTACTATATATTTTTGCATAGTTAGGTAGAAGACTATTACTGGAACCATAGATAAAACCAGCATAGCCATCATAGCTCCCATATCCTTATTACCATTTGATCCTACAAGCATCTGCACAACAACTGGGATAGTCTTGTATGGAGTAGACACTCCTATAACCAAGTATGGTAGGAGGTAGTCATTCCATATCCACATGGTATTTAAAATCGCAACTGTTATAGCTGTTGGCTTTAAAATCGGAAATATGATATAGAAAAAGTGCTTTACTGGTGAACAACCATCTAGCATAGATGCTTCTTCTATCTCCATTGGGATTGATTTGATAAAGCCTGAAAACATAAACACAGATAGCCCCGAACCAAAGCCTAGGTATAGGATAACCATACCGATTGGGTTATTTAGGTGAAGGTAGTCTGCAACCTTTATTGTAGGGAACATTACCATTTGGAAAGGCACTATCATTGAAAATACAAACAAATAATAGATAGTTTTTGTCCACCAAGTCTTAACTCTGGTTAAATAATAAGCTGTCATAGCAGAAAAAACTACAACGACGCCAACAGAAACTAGGGTTATGAAAAATGACCAACCTGCTGCTTGGAAAAATCCAGTCTTAGCTAAGCCTACCACATAATTCTCCAACCCTGCAAAAGCTTCTCCACTTGGAATGGTAAAAGGCGAGTCTGATATAAAGAACTTGCCCTTAAAAGAGTTCATAACTATAAAGGCTATTGGGAATAAGAATACCACAAGCAAGACAAGTAGTAAGATAAATAAAATTTTATTTATAGTTTTTTCTTTCATTTAATGTTCCACCTCTTTTTCGCTTGTAAGTTTTATTTGAATAAAGGCAATGAAGGCCACTATTAGGAAGAATATAACTGCCTTGGCCTGGCCAACACCCTCAAAACCAACTCTAGAGAACATAGTATCTACTATATTCATTGCCAACATCTCTGTCTTATACAACGGTGCACCTGCTGTTAGGGCAAGGTTTTGATCGTAGAGCTTAAAGGAGTTAGCAAGGGTTAGGAAGGTACAAATTGTAATTGATGGCATAACCATAGGGATGGTAATGCTCTTTAGAATTTGCCACTTATTTGCTCCGTCTATTTCTGCTGCTTCGATTAATTCTTGAGGTACATTTTGAAGACCTGCTATATAAATTACCATCATGTAACCGATCATCTGCCAATTCATAAGAATTACCAAACCCCAAAAACCAAACTTAGCATCAGCAAGCATAGTTTTGCCATAACTTAACAATACTGCATCAATCATTACCTGCCAAGTATAACCAAGAACTATACCACCTATAAGGTTTGGCATAAAAAATACTGTTCTAAATAGGTTAGCTCCCTTGATTTTGCGTGTTAGAACTAGGGCTAGGGCAAAAGCTAGGATATTTATACTAATTACACAAACTATTGTAAAAATAACAGTAAATATAAAAGCAGATCCAAATCTCTGTCCACGTGAGAAGGCTGTAATATAATTTTGTAGACCTACAAATTTAGCATTGAAGATAGTTGTAAACTGGGTGAAGGATAGGCCCGCACCTAGAATAAAGGGAATTATGAACACTATCATGAATACCAAAAAAGTAGGGAGGACAAAGACTGGGAAATATTTCTTTAAAATCTTTTGCATAAAAACCTCCTTTTTTATACTTTTAAAAAAAGGTCTGAATGTATCTTCATGCCGTAAGCTTAGTCAATACATTCAGACCATATATTCATTCAGCTAAAGTTTATTTTTCTTGACTTGTTGCTGCTTTTTCGTCTTTCCAACTTGTTACAAAGGCTTCTTTAACTTCGTCCCATTTCATTGAGCCTGATGCATATTGTCCAAGAGCTTGACCAAAGAAATCTTTGAAAGCTTGGCTTGGGAATGATGTGAAGTTCCAGTCTACGTTGTAGAGGTCTTTGTTTGACATATATCTTGCTACTTCTTTAGCAAGTGGGTCTTTTGGTTGATCTTCTTCTTTGAAAGTATCAAATGGTGCAATGAATCCAAGTTTATTTGTTACAAAGTCTTTTCCTTCGTCAGATGTAAATAACCATTTTAGGAAATCTTCTGTAGCTTTTTGATTTTCTTCGCTAGCTTTTGAGTTGATTGAGAAGAAGTTTTCTGTACCAACACAGATAGATTGTTTTTCTTCGCCTTTTACACCTGTATAGATTGGAAGGAATTTAATATTTTCTTCTTTAACCTTGTTGCCAGACACTTCTGATATTTGACTCCAAGCCCAGTTACCGTTTTGGACAAATACTGCTTGTTCAAGAGCAAATTCTGCCATTGAGTCTGTAACAGCTTTACCTGTTAGTACTTCTGGAGCTACAGTTGAGTTTTGTAGGTATAGGTCAAAGATATTTTTGTATTCTTTGTCATACTTAAATTCAACTTCTGCCATATCTTTTGTTTTGTTATCTCTATATTCGTAGAAGATTGGAAGGTTAGCTAAGTGAGTTTGCCATCTCCAGTCTTCACCTGGTTTAAGTGATGTACAAGCAAAAGCACCTTGGATGCCAAGTTTGTCTTTTTTAGCTTGCATATCTTCAGCAACTTCTTTAAGTTTAGCAAAGTTATTAATTTCATCTACAGATTTAATCTTTGCTCCATCAAGACCGATATATTTTTGAACTAAAGCGTCATTATAAATTATACCATAACCTTCAACTACATAAGGAATACCATAAACGCCTTCGCCGTCTTTAACAGCTAGGTCCTTATCTACTAGGTGAGAATAAATTTCTGTATCCTTAAGATCTTTTGTATAATCTTTCCAATTTTGATATCCAATTGGGCCATTGATTTGGAATAGGGTTGGTGCATCATCTTTTGTAATTTCTGCCTTAAGAGTAGACTCATAAGTTCCTGATGCAGCTGTTACAACCTTAACTGGAACGCCAGTTTCTTCTTCGTATTTAGCAGCTATTTCTTTCCAGACTTCTTCAACTTCTGGTTTGAAATTTAGGTAGTAAACTGATGCTTTGCCAGCTTCTTTCTTTTCTCCAGCATCTTTTCCACCTTCGTTTGATTTGCCACAACCTGTAAAGGCAAGAGCGCCTGCAAGGACTAGGGCACCTGCTAGTAACGTTTTCTTGATTTTCATATACTTTCCTCCGTTTATTTTACTCTACCGAATCATTTATATATCCATGCTTTGAAATCCAGGTAATCAAGCTGGATTTCGAAAACATTCTCGGTATCGTTTTCGTGATTTTAATATATCACATATCTCTATAAAATGCAAGGGCTTTCTTAATAATTTTTTAACTAATAAAAGTTTTCAGTAGATTTTAGGAAAACTATATTAAAAAGCATTGCTAAAAACAAAAAATTAAAAAAAGACAACCATGATTTTGTAGATAGGTCTTATAAAATTGTTGATGCCCTGACTAATGATGACAAAAGTCTTTTTGAAAATACTCAAGGGAACTGGGTCTTAATAGCGAAAGATTTGATAAGATGTACAAGGGACTTAGGTCTGACCTAGAAATGACTGGAAGGCCTCTTACAGACAAGTCTAAGGTGAAGGTCGCTTTTGATAAGTATAGAATAAAAAATGCCCAGCCATAACCTAAGTCCTATATCCGTCATAGGAATACAGGAGAGATGTCTTGGCTGGACTTTTTTATTTTTCTTCGTTTTTTTCTTCAGATTCTTCTTCAGTTTTTTCCTCGTTTGGTTTATCCTTCAATTTTCTAATCCTACAAGCCTTTATCCTATTATCTTCCATGTAGAGGATTTTTATTTCATAGCCATTGTAGATTATGGTTTCATTATCTCCTGCTTCTGGGATGTAACCAAGTTTGTCTATAATAAAGCCACCGAGCGAATCATAATTTTCATTTTCTTCGTCAATATTTATTGGAATTTTCTCATTTAAGTCCTTAATTCCAATCGAAGCCTTGACCACAAAGACATTTTTGCTGTTGATTTTTATTTCTGGAATGTCGTAGTCAAAACTATCTTCCATATCGCCCACGATTTCTTCAATAAGGTCCTCCATGGTGATTACACCTGAAAAACCACCATATTCGTCTATCAAAATCGCCATATGGATGTGGCCCTTTTGCATGTCAGAAAAAAGCTTGTCAGCTTCGATTTTATCCGGTGCAAAGTAGGCAGGTCTAATTAATTTTTCAAGGTCCACATTGAAAAGCCCCACCTTAGTCGCCTCCAAGAGGTAGTCCTTGGTATATAGGATTCCCAAGATATTGTCAACATCGTCTTCATAAATAGGAATCCTGTTGTGGCGAATTTTGATAAATTCGTCCATGTATTCCCTATCCTTGTCGTTGATGTCAATCATAAAAACATCGGTCCTTGCTGTCATGATTTCTTCTACAATAATGTCGTCAAAATTCATTATAGAATGAATCATCTTTGATTCCATAGGCCTAATGATGCCCTGGTCTTCACCGATTTGAACAATTGACTTTATCTGTTCGTTAGTGACTTCTTTTTGGATAACGCCTGCCTCTATGCCAAAAATTTTCATAATAAAATTTGTCACATAGTCTGTGATAAGAACAAAAGGCTTGGTTAAGGCAAGGGCCAGCCTCAAAGTGCCTGTGGTATTAAGGGCAAAAGCCAGAGGATTTCTAACCCCTATCCTTTGGGGAATCTTATCTACAAAAATTATTTTTATTACTATGTAAAGCAAGATAGTGATTAAAAGCGCAGTCTTCATAGAAATGTAATTCATAATAAATTGACAATCCCTAATCATATCAGCTATAAAAGCGACTGTGACAAGTGATAGGACAGAATTTATCATAGAAAAAGACTGATTTAGCCTGTCTTGATTAGAAATTATCCTTAGCAAGACCTCAGCATCCTTACTGCCTTTTTCTTCTAAATCACGGAGCTTATCCTGGGAAAGGCTAATCACTCCAGTATGAAGGGCTGTAAAAAACCCATTTATCAAAATTAAAAAAATTACTATTAAAACCAAAATCAAACTGTGGTAGGGAACAGAGTCCATATTTTCTCCTTTATATATAATTCTCTTTGACTATATCAACAATCATCGCCCTTGTCAAAGGCAGAGCTTATTTGTCAATCTTTTTAAATAAAAGATAGCAAATGATGACACTTAGGATAGATAGGCCTATGATATACATATAGCCAAATTCCCAGCTAAGTTCCGGCATATTTTCAAAATTCATCCCGTACCAGCCAGTTAGGACTGTAATCGGGGTGAAAATCGTAGTTACAACTGTGAGGATTTTCATAGTTGAGTTCATGGTTAGGTCCATTTTTGAATCGTAGGAGTCCTTGACATTGGTAATGTAGTCGGACAAATAGGAAATATTCGCCGAATATCTTTCAACCCTATAGGCTAGGGATTTTAAGTGTTTGATGTCGTCATCATCAAAGATTTCATTTTCATTTTCTACAAAAACTTCGATTGTATCTAGGAGTCTCTCGTAGGATGTGTAAAGATTTAGAGCCTTGTGCCTATTATCAGAAATCACTCCAATCTTATCCTTGTTTGACTTGTTATTTATTATCGAATCCTCTATTTGGGCTGTTGAATCTTTTATCTGATCAAAAATCTTTGTATGTTTATCAATTAGGGCTGTTATAAAATGTTTTAGGGCACGGCCTGGCGACCTTGATGAAAATCTCTTGGCCACCATCTTGTTGAAGGCTCGAGTTGTGGAATCGTCCTTGTCGTACATATCAACCACAACTAGCCTATTATTTTCTATATAAAAACCAATGAGGTCTGATGTATCAAGATTGCCCCTTATGTCTAAAAGCTCTAAAATCGCAAAGGTGTAGGTATCCTCAACTGCCACATAGGATTTTTTGCTATTTTCTGTGACAAGGAGGTCAACCAAGGCATTATCAAGCTTATATTTTTTGGCAAAGTCAATAAAATCAGCCTTTCCTAAATACATTAGATAAAAGTCGTCGTCTTCTATGGCATCATAAAACTTTGGCATGGTCGTTTCTTCAAAACCATTATCCGTATCAAATTTATAAATATATTCCATGTAAACTCCTATTTTTCAAATATCTTAATCATTCTATGGGATAGTAACTTCCTTGTCAAAAAATCCCCGCACTTAGGCTAGCGATTTATTTATAGATTTTAAAACCACCATAAAGACCATGATTGCAAAAATCCCAAAGGCAAGGGAAATTATTGCCGAATGGGTAAAGCCAGCGATGATGTAGGAAATACTGGCAATGCCTGCGACTGTGAGCCCATAGGCTAACTGGGTTTTGACGTGGTCAACATGGACACAACCTGCACCTGCTGATGACATTATGGTTGTATCTGAAATTGGCGAAATGTGGTCACCGCAAACTGCCCCAGATAGGCAAGCAGATATGCCTATGAAAAACAAAGGTTGACCTATTTCAAACATGGCAGTTATTATTGGAATCAAAATCCCAAAAGTTCCCCAACTTGTCCCTGTGGCAAAGGCAAGGCAGATTGCAACCACAAAGATAACTGCAGGTAAAAATGAATTTAGGCTTCCAACTGCCCCCTTCATTAGATTTCCAACAAATTCTTGGGAACCCAAGAGGTCGTTTGAAATATTTTTGAGGCTTGTAGCCATAGTTAGGATTAAAATCGCCCCAACCATAGAAGAAAATCCTTCAGACAGACTTTCCATTGACTTTTCATAGCTAATCACGCCCCTAATTACAAAATAAATTATGGAAATGATAAGGGCAAAAAGAGACCCCATTGCAAGGGCTACAGATGAATCTGTATTGGCAAAGGCATTCACAAAGTCTCTGTAAAATTCACTTGCAGGATCAAAAAATCCCCCAACGTAGACTAAAGATAAAACAGAAACTAGGATCAAAACCAAAATCGGAAAGATAAGGTCAATCACTTTTCCGTTTGGATTGCCGTCTTCTGCTGTAATTTTACTTGTCTTAACTGCTCCAAGGTCCCCTGTTTCCATAGCTTTTTTCTCAACATCCTTCATCGGACCAAAGTCGTTGTCAAAAAGTATGATTGACACTACAAAAACCAAGGTCAAAAGCGAATAGAAATTGAAGGGAATAGACCTTACAAACATTTCTATGCCAGAAATCCCCTCAGCATAGCCAGAAACCGCCGCTGACCAAGATGAAATCGGTGCAATCATACAAATTGGAGCTGCTGTTGAGTCTATGATATAGGCAAGTTTGGCCCTTGAAATCTTGTAGGAGTCAGTCACCGGCTTCATGACAGAGCCTGATGTCAGGCAATTAAAATAATCATCAATAAAAAGCATGGAGCAAAGGAAAAAGGTCGAAAGTTGGGCGGCCTTTCTCGATTTTATCTTTGAGTGGGCAAATTCACCAAAGGCCCTTGACCCACCCGAATGATTTATCAAAACAACCATGATTCCCAAAACAACAAGGAAAATAAAAATCCCCGCAGTTTGGGAAACAGAAGTTATAAGCCCTTTTTCAACTACATTATCAAGGGATTTAGAAAGTGAGCCACCAGATCCTAAAATCCCTCCGACTATGATTCCCAAAAACAAGGACGAATAAACTTCCTTGGTCAAAAGTGCCATAAAAATAGCAAGCACAGGCGGAAAAAGCGCCCAAGCAGTAGCAAAAGTATTGGCCTCTGTAAGGGAAATATATATTGATAAAATTATCGAAACAAGCCCCACACAAAGGGCAAGTTTCATATTTTTCTTCTTCATAAAAACCTTCCTCTATCTAAATAATCTATAATAAAAATAAAAGCTTAAAATAAGCACGTTTAACATTATACTGAATTTAAAAATATAAGAAAGGGTAAAACATCGACTATATCTAGTTTTACCTAAAATCGGAAGGAAATTACCTAATAAATATTATTTTGAAATTTTTAGTCTAATTTATTTAAAAAATCTGATGGTGATTTTCCTTATCTGAGTCTTTCTTTTCTTTATAAGATTTCTCCTCCCTTCGGTCGTCGAAATGGCGGATAACACTATAAATTCACACAGAAAAAAACCACCGAAAAATCGGTGGTGTTCTTATCTTTCTTCTGAAATTATATCTTTGACTTTCATTAGTCTTGATATGGTTGCTCTTTCATTTTCTTCTAGTTTGGCTCTGATGTATTTGATTGTTTCTTCAAGGTCTGGGATGGTCCTGTATTCTAGTGCGTTTACCCTTCTTCTTGTGGATTCAATCTCATCTGCCATTAGCTGGGTTGTTTTCTCTAGCTCGGCTAATTGCAAAAGCCTATCTACTACATGGTTTAGCTTTAGGATTGCTTCATCTAAGCCTACGCTTGTTGTGGCGTAGCCGTAGGGAAACATCGAAGCTTTTTCGTTTACCTTTACCTTAAATTCCATCTTAGGAATCCTAACGCTCATGACGTTTTTACTTGTAATGTCAACGCCAACTTCCTGAGTAGGAAAGCTTACTGCTTCTTCGAGGATTTCTGGACTCATGAAGGCTGATGCCATTAAGAAGGCTGCAAAGGAGTCTGATAATTCCTTTTCTACCTCTTCTCTAAGTTTTTTATTTTCCCTAATAAGCTCCAAGAATTGCCTCATCAACTCATCTTGCTTATCTTTAAGGAGTTTGTATCCTCTTTTGGCAGTGGCAAGTCTTCCCTTTAGAGCGTTTAGGTTCATCCTAGTAGGGGTTACTTTTAGCTTTGCCATAGGCTAGTCCATGTATTTTTCTATTAGGGCGTCGTCAATTCTCTTAAGCTCTGATTTTGGAATTATCTTTAAGAGTTCCCAACCCAAGTTAAGAGTCTCTTCGATTGACCTATTTGTGTAATAACCTTGGTTGATATATTTTTCTTCAAAGGCCTTGGCAAATTCTGCAAAGGCAAGGTCGGCATCTGACAAGGCAGAGTCACCTAGGATTTTTTGAAGTTCTCTAGCGTCCACACCTGAAGCGTAGGCAGCGTAGATTTGGTTCATGGTATCAGCGTGGTCTTCTCTGGTTTTGCCCCTGCCTATACCCTTATCCTTTAACCTTGATAAGGATGGTAGGATAGATACAGGTGGTGCTATACCTTGGTTGTAAAGGTCACGACTTAGGATGATTTGTCCCTCAGTAATATAACCTGTTAGGTCTGGGATTGGGTGGGTAATGTCATCTTCTGGCATTGATAAAATAGGAATTTGGGTAATAGTTCCTGGCTTGCCACGAAGCTTACCAGCTCTTTCATAGATTGTAGAAAGGTCTGTATATAAATATCCTGGATAACCACGTCTGCCTGGCACTTCCTTACGGGCTGCAGATACTTCACGAAGGGCTTCAGCGTAGTTGGTCATGTCTGTCATGATTACTAATACTTGCATATCCTTTTCAAAGGCTAGGTATTCTGCACATGTTAGGGCCATTTTTGGTGTTGAAAGACGTTCGATAGCTGGATCGTCAGCTAGGTTTATAAATAAAACTGAACGGTCAATGGCGCCTGTTTTCTTAAAGTCATCCATAAAGAATTGGGCTTCTTCAAAGGTGATGCCTATAGCTGCAAATACTACAGCAAAGCCTTCGTCATCTCCCAAAACCTTAGCTTGTCTAGCGATTTGGGCTGCTACTTGGTTGTGTGGCAGACCGTTTCCAGAAAAGATTGGAAGCTTTTGGCCACGTACAAGGGTATTTAGTCCGTCTATTGTTGAAATACCAGTTTGGATAAATTCTGATGGGTAGTCTCTTGAAACAGGGTTTATAGCTGTGCCGTTAACATCCCTCTTATCTTCTGGAATTATTTCTGGACCGTCATCTATAACTTCACCTAGACCGTTAAAGGCACGACCTATCATGTCTTCACTTACTGCAAGTTCTAGGGGTCTACCTAAAAATCTTACAGATGTGCCTTCAAGGTTGATTCCGCTTGAGCCTTCAAATAGCTGAACCATGGCACGGTCCTTGTTGATTTCTATAACCCTGCCCCTTCTGTGTTCACCAGTTTGAAGTTTTATATCTACTAATTCTTCGAAGTTTACTCCCTCAACGCCTTCAACAAGCATAAGAGGGCCAACTACTTCTGTTACAGTTCTATATTCTTTTAACATCCGTCTATGCCTCCTTTATTAGCTTGCTAATTGCTGAGTCAATCTCTGATCTGATTTCATCAAATCTTAATTTGTTCTCTTCACTAATTAGTTTTAATCTTGAAATTGATTCGTTAACATCAAGATCTTCTAGTTGTTTAATTTCAACGCCCTTTGACAAGGCTTCTAGGCACTTATCATAGTTATACAAAATTAAGCCTAGCATCTTATCTTGTTTGCCTAGTGAGCAGTAGGTGTCCACATCGTGGAAGGCGTTTTGTTGGAGATAGTCCTCCCTGATTGACTTAGTTACATTTAATTTTAACTTATCATCATCAGATAGGGCATCACGTCCTACAAGCCTTACTACTTCTAGGAGTCCTGATTCTTGTTGCAACAGACTCATGGCACGTTTTCTCATAGTTGAGAATTCTTCATCAACGTTTTCATCTATAAACTTATCCATCTTGTCTTGGTAGAGGGAATAAGATGATAACCAGTTAATAGCTGGGAAGTGTCTTTGGTAGGACAAATCGTAATCAAGTCCCCAGAAGACCTTAACAATACGTAGGGTTGCCTGGGTTACTGGCTCTGACATATCTCCACCTGGAGGAGATACGGCTCCTATTACTGAAAGGGTACCGATGTCATCTCTTTTACCTAAAACCCTGACCTTGCCGGCTCTTTCGTAGAAATCAGCAACACGGCTGGCAAGATAAGCAGGATATCCTTCATCACCTGGCATCTCTTCCAAACGACCACTCATCTCACGGAGGGCTTCTGCCCATCTTGATGTAGAATCAGCCATCATAGCTACATTGTAACCCATGTCTCTGTAGTATTCTGCAAGAGTAATACCTGTATAAATTGACGCTTCCCTGGCAGCTACTGGCATGTTTGATGTATTTGCAATTAGCACTGTACGTTTCATGATTGATTCGCCAGTTTTTGGGTCAACTAGTTCAGGAAATTCATTTAGTACGTCAGTCATCTCATTACCACGCTCGCCACAACCAACGTAAATTACGATATCAGCATCAGCAAATTTTGCTATCTGGTGTTGAACAACGGTCTTGCCTGAACCAAATGGTCCTGGAATGGCTGCAGTACCACCCTTGGCAACAGGGAAGAAGGTATCTATTACCCTTTGGCCAGTGATTAGTGGTTCGTTAGGGTCGATTTTTTCCTTGATTGGTCTTCCCTTCCTTACTGGCCAATATTGGATCATATTTAATTCCTTATCGCCGTCTTCTGTCTCGACGACAGCAATGGTGTCAGCTACAGTAAACTGACCTGCTTTTATATCTTTAAGTTTTCCACTTACTCCGTAAGGCACCATAACCTTGTGGGTAATAACTGTAGTTTCTTCTACCATTCCAAGGATATCACCTGCTACAAGGTCGTCTCCAACCTTTGCTACCGGCTCAAAATCCCATAGTTTTTCCCTGTCTAGGGCTGGTGCTGTTACTCCTTTTTCTAGGAAATTTCCTGCAAGCATTTCAAGTTTTTCAAGTGGTCTTTGAATACCATCGTACATTCTCTCGAGCATACCAGGTCCAAGCTCTACTGACAAAGGTCTGCCAGTTGATCTAACTTCATCGCCAGGGCCTATACCAGTTGTCTCTTCGTAAACTTGGATACTTGCGACATCTCCCCTCATCTCTATTATTTCACCGATGAGCTTATCTTTTGATACCTCAACCACGTCATAGATATTAGCATCGGTTAGACCCTCTGCCTCTATAAGTGGTCCAGATACTTTAGTAATTTTACCTATATTCAAATTAAGCTCCTTTAATTTAGAATGTTAGCTCCAACTGCCTTTTCAACCGAACGGTTGATGTCAGCAAGGCCAATACCAAGTGATCCCTTGTTAGAAGGAATTAGGATAATGGCTGGAGTCATAGATTCTCTGTATTTATCTATAGTTTCGCTTACAAGCTCTGCCATGGCTTCAGTGATAAAAATCACTCCGTAGCCTTCACCGGCAAGCTTGTCTATTAGTTTACTTGCGTCTTTGTCGTCAATGGCTGTAAAGGCGTCAATTCCAATAGCCTTGAACGCTAAAATCGAATCCTTATCGCCAATTACTCCTATTTTATACATAAGTTTCTCTTAACCTTTCCCTAGTAAAGTCTTTTGGAAGTGAATTTAACTTAGAGATAAAGATTATCCTTAGGTTTTTAATCTCTTGCTCTTTGGCAATCAAAAATCCTAACAAAACTTCTGGGCCATAGGTCATGGCTTTTGCTTTTTTGGCAAAGTCCATAAAGTGATCATCGATGGCCTTTTCAAGGTCAAGAAGATTTTCCTTGTCATTTTTATCCCTATCCAAACTTTTTTTGAGGTAGGAATTCACCTTAAGGCTTGAAGTCTTGGATACAATCTCGTTTTCGTCCATGCTTATCATAGCAAGAACATCATTTTTATCGAGGTTGCCTCCTTCGATTAGGGCATTTTTCAAATGATCAAAGTCAAGTTTTTGTCCCCTAATCCTTAGGAGAGTCTTGATATTGGCAAGGTCGATTGCTTCCTTTGTATAAGTAAGCAAACTTTCTATTCCAGTCGCCTCTGCAAGATCAAGCTCCCTTTCATAATAGGACTTATCAAGGGATATGTCTATCATGGCAGGGTTTTCGCTTTGCCTATAAGCATTAAGAGCTTTTTGGGCATAGGCAAGATAAATTTCCCTATCTTCCTTTTTTCCAATAGAACCAACAGAAACATCCCCATCTGTAGCCTTTAAAAGTTCCCTTTTGATGAAGGCTGTATCCACATTTGCCATAGGCGAATAGATTTTGGAATAATCTTCTTCTTGGATAAGTTCTTTTACCAAAAGTTTTAGGTTATGGAAATTATATTTTTCGATTAGGTACTGGCTGATATTTTTATCAGGAGTCACATCAGCTATTTTCCCATAGACCTTAACTAATTCCTTATTTAGGATTTTCTCATACTCCTCATCCCTGTCAAGCTCTCCTATTGCGCTGGCATAGGATGAATCATTTAGAGCATTTAACACTTCGCTTAAACTTTCATAGTCATTTAGTCTTTCAAGGTCACGGGCCTTAAGCAGATCATCTTCATAAATCCTAGTGGAAGTAGAAGCTGCTATGAAGTTTTCTCTTTTCATATTTCTTCCTTAGTAAAAAGTGCGTCAGATATTATTTTTTTGATTTCATCTCTTTCGTATTCTATGATTGATGAAAAAGAATTATCGTAGGTGACATTACCATCTTTTATGATAAAACCATCGTTTGTACTTTCACTTGCCACCCTAAGTCCCTTTAGGTCGCTAGAATCGAAGGCGAAATCTTCTCCCTCTTTAAGGATGATTTCTGCACTTGAATGTGGAAAGCCCTCGAGTCTATTTAGGACAAATTTCTTGTAGGCTGGGCCATCCAAATTTTTAAGCTCAGCTAACACCCTGTCAATAACTTGGTCTATTAGCTCATTTTTGGCTCTTATTTTTATATCACGGCCCTTACGAGATGAAGAGAGTTCTTCGTTAGTAAGGGTTGTGGCAGCTTCTTTTTCTGCCTTATCCATGATGATTTTTACTTCTTCACTAGCCTTACTCTTAGCTTGGTCAGTGATTTCTTTCGCTTCGGCCCTTGCCTCGTCTAATATCTGATTTTTTTCTTCTTCTGCTTTATTTTTTATAGATTCTAATATTAAATCAAGATTATTCATAATCTTATCCTAATATTACGCTCTTAAAACAAGGAGTAGGGAGATAACTAGGGCTAGGATTGCGTAAAGCTCAACCATTACTGCGTAAACAACGCCCTTGATAAATTCGTCTTCCTTCTTAGCTAGGATATTAATACCTGCTACTGCTACCTTTGCCTGAGCGATTGCTGATGTATAACCTGCTATAGCTATTGGTAAAGAAGCCATAAAGAAGTATAGACCCTTTGCAAAATCAACATTCCCATCAAGTCTTAGCATGATAAAGAAAGCTATTACGAAGCCGTAAAGGCCTTGGGTACCTGGCAATAATTTCCGCCATTTTCAATAAAAAAGTTACTCATTATTTCCTCCTTTTATTAATGATAATCTTTTTAGTATCTTCTAACATTTCTCTAAATTTAACTCCACCACCCTCATAGAACTTGTTAAACATTTCTACGTAAATTAACCTTAGGCCGTGGACATAAGCTGATAAGTAGGATAGGAACATATTAAATATTTGAAAAATTACAAAAATTAATATGCCACCAAGGATGCCAACAATACCTGCGCCTCCTACCATTTTAACAATTACATTTACTGCATAGGCTACAAAGCCACCTGATAAAACAAGGGCCATAAGTCTTAGGAAGGATACAAAATCTCCTATCCAGGATGTAAGTCCATACACATTATAAAAACCAGAACCAAGTCTACCACCGATTGTTTTCGCATCTCTTCCTGAAAATAGGAGGATACCAACCATGCCGGCTGCCATCACATAAAGGCCGATTTTTGACTTGCTATAAACATAATAACCTATTCCACCAAGGAACATATAAGTAAATAGCGAATCGTAAATGGCATCTAGTGGTCTGTTATTTTTAAGATTAATAATTATGGTCATACCTACACTTACCATCAAGGCAACTGTACCAATAGCAAAACTCATGCCAATGAGGGTGTAGACATCTTTTTGGGTATCTACCCAGCCAAATGGAACTTCGATTATGCCACCAAAGACTGAACCGAAAAGTATTCCAAAGAAACAAGCTGAAAGTGAAATAGCAAAAAATAGCTTGACCATCTTCTCGCTTGACTTTGTAAGATCTTTCATCTTAAGCATGGCAACAGTTCCAATCACTCCCAGAAGTCCATAGCCCAAGTCACCAATCATAAACCCAGTAAAGATAGTATAAAATATTGCCACAAGCAAGGATGGGTCTATTTCGTTGTATTTTGGTAGGGCATAGGTTTCAACTACCGACTCAAAAGGTTCAACTATCGAATTATTCTCAAGGATAATTGGCACGTCTGGATCATCAAGGTCGGCTTTTCTTATATCAAGCATAAACTCTTCGCCAAGAACACTTGTAAGGTCCTCCTTAAAAGCATCCACCATATCAGCAGGCACGAAGCCTTCTATGACATCCATAGACTCAGTTTTTAAGAAATACTCGGCGCTTGCTTCCTTTTTTCTTTCGTTTTCAAGGAAAGATTCGTAGAGGTAGAAGTCATCCATGTACTTAAAAAATCCTGCAATTTCCTCTTCAAGTTTAGTGATATCGTTTTTATATTTATACGAATCAGCTTTTAGTTTTTCAAGCTCATCGCCTACTGGGCCACTTGCTTTTACCCTTATCCTGGTAAAACCAAACTCCCTTAGGATCTCTTTAAATTCTTCTTTTTCATCTAGGGAAGAAATTCCAACTATGTAGCTAACCTTATCTTTTTCGCTTAGCCTATAGACTAGAGATTTTTCCAAATGTTTTTCTACAAGCTCTTTTCTTAGGCCATCGTAAAATTGACTTGAAATCGAGCCAGTTTCTACCAAGACCCTTGTCGAATTGTAGAGGTCATTTATATCTAGGTTTATGTCCTTCCATGGAAATAAATCGTCGATTTTAGAATCATTCGCCTGTTTTTTATCAACCAGGCCTTCCCTTTCTTTAACTAATTTAATTAACTTATCATAAATAAGGTCAAAATCAAAATTCTCAGAATCCCTATAGACATTTTCTATATCTAATCTCTTAAGCTCGTTTGGGCTTTCTTCTTTGGAATATTTTTTGACAGTCTCAACAGCGTATTTAAGCTTATCCTGCCTATCTTCCAAAGACTTAAGGGCAACTGAATTTTCAACCTCTTTTAGGTAAGATTCATTTTCTTCTAATTTAAGGTCATTAAAATGCACATAGTTAAAATTTTGAAGAATATCAAGCAGGCTAGATCGCTTATTGTAAAAACTAAGCAAGCTAAACTTATTCATCTTAACTATTGCCATTATTTACTATCCTTTCTACAAGCAAGTCTACAGTCTTTTTAATGTCGCCTAAATCTCTTTTTTTGATTTCCTCTGCAACTTCACTCGCTTTTTCTAACACCGGTTTGCTTTCTTCAAGGGCCTTAAGCTTAGCTTCCTCTACTAGTTTTTTTGCCTTTACCTTAGCTCGATCAATCTCTTCTTTGTAGGACTCATCTGCTTTGATCTTAGCTTCTTCTACTAGCTTTCGGGCTTTTTCTTTGGCCAAATCAAGTTCTTTTGCAGCCGACTCTTCGGCTAATTTGACTTGATTCAAAATGTCATCAGTCATAATTCACCCCCTAGTTAATTAAATTATATCATATTTTTACCCAATTCGGGTATAGTCTAGACAAAATAAGACTTATATTTTATAATTTAGAGGAAAATTTATGAAAAAATACTTGCTGATACTCATAATTATGTTATTTTTGCCAGGGTGTGAAAAAGAAAATAAGGCAAATACCGAAATTTATCCCCTAGCAAAAATTGATAAATTCAAACAAGATGATAGCCTTTATACTGGCGAAAAACTAATAACCTACCCAACATCAATTAAAGAAACAAATGAAACCTATTCGAAAAAAGATTTGGATAATTTAGACTATGACAAAGAAGTAAGGCTAAATGATATATTTTTTAGAATCCCTTCTAAGTGCGAGATTTTCAAAAAAGAAGACAGCTATTTTATTGATTTTCCCCTAGACTCATCCTATAATATCTTAATTAGCTTTAAAAAGCTCGATGCGACTTATGACCTTATCGACCTTTCTAACGTTCTAATTAAGGAGGAAAATCTAGCAGCAAAAATCATATCCCAACCTGTCAGAAATAAGTTTACAGACTTGGATAGCGCTTATTTTATAAGCAGGGACGATGAGTACACCTACACCCACTTTTTTATAAAAAGCGCCAACTCCACCCTATATTTTACAATCAAGGAAAACGGAACAAGGGCTGGTGGGAAAATTATGTCCGACATCTTAATGACTTCCTATGTGACCGGCAACGACCCATTTGAAGTCAGAAAAACCTTTGAAGACTTTAAGGACAGCCTATCAATTTTTGCCACAAGCGATGTAGATTTTGCTGACCTATCCCTAAAAATCCCAGAAAATTTTCTCCTAAAACAAGAGGGCGATGGTTTTAAATATTTCTTGGCCAAGGAAGATAATGAAGTCCTAGGAGAAATCATCATGAAAGAAGATAGGCTCGATGGTAGTCTTTATGATGCATACAGCCTAAATTCTGGAGATATAATCTACCCAACCCAGCTGATAAATATGGGTGAAGTTTCACTTAATAACGGTATTTTGGAAGGAGAAATCAGACTTTATTCAAGGGAAAACACCCTCACAGGAAAAAAATTTGTATTAAAAAAGAAAAATTACCTTACAATAATAGTTGTGGGTCCCCTTGCCAATAAGTCCCTGGCCATTTCTATGGCAGAGTCAATTAAGGAATCTATAATAAAATAATGTTTCGTGTGAAACATTATTTTATGAGAAATACAATTTTGATTTTTTCAAAAAATAAACAGAGCGAAAAATCGCTCTGTTTTTTATAGGTCGTCTTCGATTATAGATGATTTAGAATAAGCAGTTACTTTTGCTTCGAAGAAGTCAGTCTTAACTCTATTTGGATCTGAATATTCATCTACCCATTTCATTGATTGTGGAATCTCGGTGTAACCTTCAAATAGTGGGTCAAATCCTAGGCCCTTAGCACGAAGGTTGCCAAGATATTTGATGTAGTCTTCAATCATGGTTGTAGATAGTCCTGCAATATTATCGCCGATAGCGTATTTGCCCCATTCGATTTCCTGGCGTACGCCTTCTTTTAGCATATCTCTATAAACAATTGTTGCCTCTGGTGTGAAAAGATCTGGTCTTTCCTTCTTTAGGTCGTTAATTAGGGACCTAAAAAGCCAAAGGTGGGTATTCTCATCCCTGTTTATGTATCTGATTTCTTGGACAGTTCCTGGCATCTTGCCATTTCTTCCTAGATTGTAGAAGAAGGAAAAGCCTGAATAGAAGTAGATTCCCTCAAGTATATAATTTGCTATAAGCGCTCTCACAAATTTAAACTCATTATCATCAACCAAAAATTCGTTGTATTGTTCACCAATAAACTCATTACGTCTTAGAAGGTGATCATCTTCCTTCCAAAGGTACAAAATTCTTGTCCTCTCCTCAGGTGAGCAGATGGTATCAAGGATGTATGAATAAGACTGAGAATGGATTGACTCCTGGTAGGTCTGAATTGAAAGACAAAGGTTAATCTCATTTGCAGTCACATAAGTTTGTAGGTTTGGCAAGTTGGCTGTCTGGATAGAATCCAAATAGGTTAAAAATGATAAAATCCTATCAAAAGCTCTCTTTTCGTGTTGGTCAAGCTTCCTATAATCTTTGATATCTTGATTGAGGTTAATCTCCTCTGGAATCCAAAAATTATTCATAGCCTGCCTGTACCAATCGGATGTCCAGGTATATTTTAAGTTGTTAAAATCATTAAGGTTTGTTGTGTTACCTTGAATAATCTTTCTCTTAGCAAGATCAATATCGCCATTTTCATTGAAAATGCCACGCTTCTCGACTTCTTTCTTTTTACTTTCTTCCATTTCTACCTCCTAAGAAATAATATTCAACACAATAGATGAAACTATTGAAAGTACAATAGATGCAAAAATCAAACTAAATAAATGGGAGTCAATATAGGCCCCATCAACAAATTTAAAAGCCAAATACAAGACAAAAGCAGAAATCACAAGGTGAAATAAACCCAAGGTCAAAAAGCTAATAGGAAAGGCAAAAAACCTAAGAATAGGCTCAACAACCCTCTGAAGCAGAGTCAAAACAATAGCTGTAATAATAAGCGCCGAAGTCTTATCAAAAGAAATATGGCTAATAAACTTACTCATCAAAAATAATGAAATAGCATTTGCTATAAATAAAATCAACAAAATAAACTCCTTTTCTTCATCCAAGATGAATTGTTCTTATAATATTATTATACCAGATTATTATTTTCTTATCCGAGATAAGTTATCTTTTTTTTCTTATCCGAGATAAGTTATCTATTTTATATGTGATGATTTTATTTACAATTGAATCTTCGTTCAAAGGGGGAAACCCTAGGGAACGTTTCGCACGTTCCCTCATCGGTTTCCCCCTTACACCCCCATTCCGTTACACCCTCCGGGCGACCCCTCTCGGGGAATAATGTGTTTGCCTTCGGCAAACTATTAATATAGAGGTTCCTTCGTTCATGTTGGACTATTTTCTGATTTTTTTGACATTCAGTCGGCTAAAATTTGATAACTCGCTATCGCTCAAACAATCAAATTTTTTGACGCCTCCTTCATTTACAAAAATACAAGGTCTTAAGTTTCTAACTCTTCGTACAGTGGGGAAATACATAATCTTATACAAGGATATTCTCTCTACCAAAAAAAGCTTGCCGAAAAGGCAAGCTTCTTTTTTCGCCCTCCGCTAAGGAGCCGCTCGGGGGTGTAGCGGAAAGGGGGCCTGGGGGAACCCAGTGAGGGACCCTGCGGAAGGTCCCTTGGGGTTCCCCCAGATACGGAGCAGTCATGTTAATGACTGAGAAAATATAATAGATGCAGTCAATCTCGGATTGAAAAAAAGAGGGCTTTTGGGAGCCCTCCCAAAAATTTATTTATATTGTATAAATCCTATGCGGAGCAAGTATCACACTCTTCCACTTCAAGCGATTTGCCTCTCACATAGTAAATGCTCTTTACTCCACTTTCCCAAGCTGTTAGGTAAACATTTAAAATTTGTCTCATGGTGTATTCTGTGGTGATGTAGATGTTTACTGATTGGGCTTGGTCTAGGTGACGTTGTCTGATTCCTGCCATACGCATTGAGATGTTTTGATCTATGTCGTGGGCGTTTTCGTAGAGCCAGAAGGTTTTTGTTGTTAGTCCTGGTGCCACTCTTGGGACTATGGCTCCCTTCTTTTCTTCTAGGAAGTAGCGGCTCATGATTGGATCTACTCCTGCTGATGTGCCTGAGATTATGGATGTTGATCCTGTTGGGGCTATTGCCATTAAATATCCATTTCTAAGTCCGTATTTTTTAACATCTTCCGCAAGCTTCTCCCATCTTTCTGAAGTGTAGTCTCTGTCAGTGAAGTAGGCTCCGCTTTGCCAGTCGCTGCCTTCAAAGACCTTGTAAGACCCCTTGTCTTTGGCGATTTCCACACTTTCCTTGATGGCGTAATAATTTATGTCTTCATAAACCCTATCTACAAGTTCTGCATGGGCTTTTTCGTCTGACCATCTGATGTCATTTTTAACTAGCATGTGGTGGTAGCCACTGGTGCCAAGGCCAATTGCCCTATATTTTTTGTTGGTTACTTCCGCATATGGGGTTGGATAATAGTTTAGGTCAATTACGTTATCTAAGGCCCTTACAACTGTTCTTACAGTTTCTTCAAGCTCTTTAGGATTGTTTACATCAAGCTTGCCAAGGGTGAGGCTGGCTAGGTTACATTCTACAAAATCTCCCGGTTTGGTTTTGTTAACTATAACCACATCCCCATCTTCTGTGACTATTTCTGTAGAAACAGTTTCTGATGGGCTCATATTTTGCGCAATCTCCGTACAAAGGTTTGATGAATAAATTATTCCCTTGTGCTTGTTTGGATTATATTTATTTACCAAGTCCCTATTGAAAATAAATGGTGTGCCAGTTTCTGACCAAGACTTGATTAAGAGTCTTACCATGTCCTTGATCGGCATGATCCTTCTTGAAATTTCCTTATCATCAACTAATTTTTTGTAAAATTCTTCAAATTCTTCCCCGTAGGTATCTTCTATGGCCCTGCCATATTTTTTCTCTACCTCATGTGGGTCGAACATGTACCAATCGCCTTCCATATTATTTTTGACTTGTTTCCAGAAAAGATCTGGCACGCATACTCCTGGGAAGACATCGTGGGCCTTCATCCTGTCATCGCCGTTATTTGTCCTTAGGCCCAAAAACTCTGGCATATCCTTATGCCAAATATCAAGATAAACAGCCACAGCTCCCTGGCGCACACCAAGTTGATCAACAGCTACAGCAGTGTCATTAGCAAGTCTAATCCAACGGATAACCCCACCTGCAACGCCTTCAAAGCCACGAATATCAGAGCCATTTGCCCTTACCTTACCAAAATAAAGTCCCATTCCACCACCGTGTTTGGAAACTTCAGCAAAATTAGTAATGGACCTATAGATTCCCTTTAGGGTGTCAGGAACTGTTTCTATAAAGCATGATGAAAGTTGGTTAAAAGGCTTTCTGGCATTGGTCATAGTTGGGGTTGCCATGGTTGCCTTTAAGGTTGATAAAATATCATAAAGTCTCTTGGCAAAGCTAACCTTGTCTTCTTCTGGAATAGCAAGATGCATGGCAATTCCCATAAACATCTCTTGAACTTTCTCTAAAAGACGGCCATCATAGCTTGTAATTAGGTATCTTTTTCTAATTAAGTCTAGGCCTGAATAAGTGAAAATATCATCCCTATCATAGTTCAGGTATTTTTCGAGCTCATCAATTTCAGCTGAAGAATAATTTTCTAAAATATAGGCTCCGTATAGACCTTTTTCAGTCAAAAACCTTATCTTTGACTTGAAATCATAGATATCATATCGTTCTTCCTCTTGTCTAATTTCTAAATTTATCTTATAGGCTAGAAATCTCGCTGCAATTATTTCCCAATCCGGAGCTTCCTTGCTAGTTAGCTCGCTTGCCGCACGAATGACTGCGTCAAGCACTTCCTTATCGTTCATTTCTGGCTTAGTGAAAGATTCAAATTTAAAATAAAGTGATTCTATTGGATACCTTTGACTATCAAATTCCCTTTGCACCTTAGAAATGATCTCCATTAGATCCTTATCACTTACATATTTAGTAAAGTCGGATATTACCTTCCTGTCCATGTTATGCTTGGCGCGGTAGAGGATAAAGGACTTAACTTCCCTATAATAATTTTCATCAATAAGACTTAATTCAACTAAGTCTTGGACTTCCTCAACCGTAACTACGTGGTCAACAGGGAATTTTTCCTCGATAGTTCCTACAATTTTTTGGGCGATGTATTCAAGTTTTTCGTCAGTTATCGTAGAATCCACTGACTTAAAGGCTTTGAATATAGCTCTTTTAATTTTTTCTAATTCAAAGTCAACTTTTGACCCGTCTCTTTTAATTATCTTCATTCATAACTCCAAATTAACTACTATATATAGTGGTATTTTATCAAAATCTACATCTATCATACCTTATATAGGGGCTGGTATGCAATCGAGCCAAAAAAAAGCACAAAGACCTTTAAAGCTTATCTTTGTGCTATTACTTGTAATTTTTCTTCTTTTTTAAAAGTTTATTTGTTGACAAAAACAAATTTATCTAAATTTCTTCTGTGTATAGGGCCTTAAAGGCATCTTCTTTTACAACAGATGTATCAGTAAAAAGGTCGATAAAACTTTGTTTTTTTGGAGTGACTAGGGCTAGGGCATAAAGAAAAACAAACTTGTTTTGAATGTATCTTCCAGCTATTTCCCTTATTAAAATTTGACTTGTTGATAAATTTTCTCCACCAACAGATACCACCCTTAGTCCTGTTATAATCTTGCCAAGGGACTGGCCTCTAGTTATTAAGGATAAGATTGTAAAGTAGGCTAGGCTAACAATAGTGTAGATGACATTGGTAAGCTCTAGGCCTAATACTTTCGCCTCTGGATCTATAGGAAAGATAAATTTACCTATGCTAAAGATGGCAGATATGACCATCATGTCTATGATATAGGCCAAAAATCTTAGGCCAAATGATGAGTAGGCATAAGCAAAATCTCTTTCTACAAAAACTTTTTTATCTTCCATAGACTCCCCCGTAGATATACATAGGAGCTTGCCTATTTTCTTCCATTAATTCCTTGAGGATGGCTAGGTCTGATGAAGATTTTTTCAAATCCTCAACCTTTTGGAAAAGTTGTCTGAGTGAGAGATTTGCATAAGAACTCTCCACAACTTGTGGGTCGTTTAACTTATTTTCCTTAATCATATCATCTATTGCCATGTCAATATCGCCTATCTTATCTACAAGACCATTTTTAACAGCTTGAGCTCCATCATAAACCCTACCATCGGCAAGTTTTCTGACGTCTTTTTCACTCATATGTCTACCTTCTGATACAATTTTTACAAAACGACCAAAGGCTGAATCTACTAGGCCTTGAAGGTAGGCTTTTTCTTCAGCATTTAAGTCCCTACCCATGGTGCCTGTATCTTTCATTTTGCCTGAAACTACATTTTGTTCCTTTATGCCATATTTTTCAAAAAGTCCTTGGAAGGAACGACCACCCATGATTACACCGATTGAACCAGTAAGGGTCTCGTTTGAAGCATAAATCCTATCTGTTGGAGCAGATATATAGTAACCACCAGATGCAGCCATCTCTTCCATAACAGAATAAACTGGGATTTTCTTTGCCTTTAGGTTTTTGATTTCCTTGGCAATTTTTTCTGACACATAAACAGATCCACCTGGTGAATTTACAGCAAGGATGACACCCTTAGTGGTTGGGTCTTTCGCAGCATCCTTAAGCTCGCTTATTACAAATTCACTATTCTCATCACCTTGGATTACACCTTCTAGAGAAATTTTTCTGATTTTTTCAGCAGGGTTTGTTCCTTGGATAACTTCTTGGTCAAAGAGTGTAGACTTGCCCCAGTTTCTAAGGTAAGCCAAGCCCTTTGCTTCTTTTTCTTCACTGGTATCTTTCATAAACATAGAAGCAACAAGAACAAGAACTGCAAGGCCTACTGCTATCCATCTTTTTGCATTGTTTTTCATAGTATCTCCTTAAATTTCATTTTCACTTCTTCATTATACCCCAAAATAAATCAAGACTTAGTAAAGATGATTGCATTTTTATATACCAATCAGTACAATGAATATGCATTACAATTATCGTTAACACTCGATTACATTGTTATGTATAGCTCCTGCCCGGAGCTATTTACATAAAAAATTAAGCTGTATTTTTAATATAGCTTAATTATTTTTTATTATTTTAATAAAGGAAGTGTCATTTATGGATAAATACACTAGAAAGCTCTACCAAATCATGAAGGACTTGCTAAAAGAAAAAATAGTTTTGGCCTTTTCTGGTGGGGTAGACTCAGCCTTGCTTCTAAAAATAGCATCTTCTCTAAGGCAAGATGAAAACGATGTAGTCGCCATGTTTTTTAAGGCACCATCATCTACAGAAGAAGACCTTGTGAACGCCAAAAATTTGGCAGAAGAAATGCAAGTTAAATTATATATAAAAGATGTGGATATCTTTGTAGATGACCACATTACCAACAACGAAAAAGACAGGTGCTACCACTGCAAGAGTCACCTTTTCAAACAAGCTATGGATTTAAAAGACGAACTCGGTTACGGTTATGTCATTGACGGGACCAACACCGATGATCACAAGGTTTATAGACCAGGTCTTATGGCTCTAAAGAATCTTGGTGTTGTAAGCCCCCTAAATATGGCAGGTTTTTCCAAAGAAATGGTGAGGGCCCTTGCTAGCGAGCTTGGAGTAAGTGTTGCCAAAAGGCCGTCAGCACCTTGTCTTTTGACTAGGTTTCCTTACGGTACAAAGATTACCCCAGCGAAACTAGACAGACTTGAAAAAGCAGAAGCTTTTATAAGGGACCTAGGCTTTATCAAATTTAGAGTAAGAGACCACTCAAATATTGCTAGGATAGAACTAGAGCCGGATGACTTTATAAAATTTATCGACAGGAGAGACCTCGTCATAAAAGAATTTAAAACCCTTGGCTTTTCCTATGTGACAATTGACCTAGAAGGTTTTAGGTCAGGGTCAATGGATGAGGGTCTAAGTGAAGAAGAAAAGAAAGAGTGGGTCTTATAATGGATAAAAAAACCTTAATCAAACAAATCAAAAAAGGGCTAATCTCAGAAGAGGATGCCCTTAAAATCCTTGAAGACAAAGGATATGCAGACGTAGGCGAAAACGCCAAAATCGACTTCTCAAGAAGAGACAGACGTGGTTTTCCCGAAGCAATTTACTGCGCATCAAAAGATGACAAGAGCCTCATAGAAATCTTTAAGGCCTTTTACGAAAGGGGCGAATCTGTAATCGGCACCAGGGCAAGCCGTAGACAATACGAAATCGTAAAAGCTGTCATCGATGACGTGGAATATTCAGACCTTGCCCAAATTATTAGCCTGGACTACTCCAAAGAAAGCGAGAAAATCGGCGAAATCGCCATAGTATCTGCTGGCACATCTGATTTGCCAATCAGCCTTGAAGCTGAAATTACAGCGCGCTTTCTTGGGGCAAAAGTAAAAGCCTACAGGGATGTGGGAGTTGCTGGAGTCCATAGGCTCTTAGATAAGACAGAAGAAATAAAAAAAGCAAATGTAATTATAGCCATAGCAGGTATGGAAGCAGCCCTTGCCACAGTGCTTGCAGGCCTTGTTGATAAGCCAATTATAGCTGTCCCAACATCAGTCGGCTACGGAGCAAACCTTGGAGGGATTACCGCCCTTTTGTCAATGATCAACTCCTGTGCCGAAGGCGTAAGCGTAGTTAATATCGACAACGGCTACGGAGCCGCCTACCAAGCTTGCCAAATCAATAGGCTAATCGCGAAAGGAAACAAATAATGGACCTATATTTTGAAATGTATTCAGGAATAGCTGGTGATATGACCATAGGGGCTCTTTTAGACCTGGGTGCCAGCAAGGAAAAATTAGTCGAAGGAATCAAATCTCTCGGCCTTACTGGCTACGACTTAGTTTTTGAAAGAGTAAAGAAAAATGGGATTGACTCCTATAACTTTGACGTAATCCTAGCAGGTCACGACCACGATCATCACCACGACCATGAAGGCGACCACCGTCATTGCCATGAACACACTCATGAAGATGGCCATACTCATTCTCATGAACATTGTCATGACCATGACCACCATGACCACGACCATAATCACCACGATCACGAACATTGCCACGAACACACTCATGAAGATGGCCATACTCATTCTCATGAACATTGTCACGACCATGACCACGATCATCACCACGACCATGTTCACAGAAACCTAACAGATATCGAAGAAATTATAAATTCATCAGACCTAAACGACAAGGCTATCAAATGTGCGCTCATGGCCCAATGCCAATACCTGTACCAGCTGTAGCCAATATCCTAGCAGATTCTGAAATTAATCTTAACTTCATCGGAGAAGAAGGCGAGCACATCACTCCAACAGGGGCTGCAATCGTCAAATACTTCTATAAAAAAGCTCCAGAAAGTTTTAAAATCAAAAAAATCGGCCTAGGCGCTGGCAACAAGGACTTCGAAAAGTCAACTAATATCCTAAGAGTAATTGAAATTACAGGAGATAAAAAAAAAGCCTAATCTTAGCTGAAACTAATATTGACGACTCTACAGGAGAAGTCCTAGGCTTTGTGATGGACGAACTAATGAAGGTCGCAAGAGATTGTTTTTATAGCCCGATTTATATGAAAAAAAATCGCCCTGCCTATAAATTATCAGTCCTTTGCGATGAGGACAAGTTGGAAGATGTAGAAGACATTATCTTTTCAAACACCAGCTCAATTGGTATTAGAAAAATCGAAGTAGAAAGATCTGTTCTCGAAAGAATGATAATAAATATAGATTATGAAGGTCTAAGGCTTTCTTACAAGAAGGTTTTTCACAAGGATAAATCCTATGTATATCCTGAATACGAGTCTGCAAAAGACTTGGCAGGACAAAATTCTTTATCGATCAAAGAAGCGTTCGATAAAATGAAATTAATTTATGGAGGAAATTGTGAAAAAAATTAATTTAAGAAAATTAGCACTAATATTAATCTTTATCTTGACCCTAACAGCATGTGGGGGAGCAGATAAGAAAGAAAATCTTACAAAAGAAGAAGCAAAAACAGAAAAAGTACAAGAAACAAATGAAGAAAGTAAAGAAGAAGCTAAGGAAGGAAAACTAATAGTTGAAGACGTCCTTGGTCGCACTATAGAGCTTGATAAGCCACTCGAGAAAGTCATTATCCAAGGTTCTGGTTCAGGTGGCCCATTCATGCAAATGATGTACCTAGATAAGGAAAATTTCTACAAAAAAATTGCAGCCATGGATGACGGTCTACGCCAAAATAGGAATGACCTTTACCAAAGGCTTGTGGAAAAAATTCCAGAACTAGAAGACCTAAGAAGGGTTACAAACTTCACTGACAATGACTTTTCTATAGAAGACCTCTTGTCAATAGATGCTGACGGCATCATTGCCCCAGTATCCTACAAGGCCCAGCTAGATACAATCGAGGATAAGCTAGACCTACCAGTTATATACGTTGACTACCATAGCCAAGACCTTGAAAAACACCTTAAATCAACAGAAGTTATTTCAAAGGCAACAGGTCTTGATAAAAACTTTGACAAACTCTATAACTTCTACAAGGAAAAGAGGGAATTTATCCTAGATGCCCTCAAAGATGTTAAAAATAAACCAAATGTCTACCTAGAATGTGGCCAAGACGGCGAAGTCAAATATGGTAACGCCTACGGCAATGTTATGATGTGGGGCAAAATTGTTAATGACTGCGGCGGTCACAACATAGCAGGCGATGTCCTCGAAGATAAACAAGCTAACCCTATTTCTGAGGAATTTGTCCTAAGTCAGGACCCAGACATCATCGTTCTTACTGGATCTCAATGGGTAAATAAACCAGATGCTCTAAGAATGGGCTATGACGTAACAAAGAAAGAAGTAGAAGAAAAAATCAAAAAATACAATGAAAGAAATGGTTGGTCAAGTCTTAAGGCTATGAAAGATAAGGAAGTATTTGCTATAGGCCACAACGTTGCCCGTGACATGTCTGACTTTTATTCTTACGAAGCCCTAGCCAAGGCCTTCCACCCAGACTTATTTAAAGACCTTGATCCAGATAAAGACATGGAAGAATTCTACAAAGAATTTATGCCAATAGACTATTCTGGATGCTGGTATACTAAGTATGAATAAAAATAAGAAAATTTTTCTCCTCATTCTCCTAGCTATGGCTATCTCTATAATAGATTTATTTATCGGGGTAGGTCAGCTTGGAGTTGGGGATTTGGCACACTTAACTGACCTACAAAAAACAATTCTTTTTAAGATAAGGATTCCTGAAATGACAACAGCCCTTATCTTGGGAATGATTTTGGGGCTTTCTGGTGCTTGTATGCAAACCATCCTTGATAACCCGCTTGCAAGTCCCTTCACCCTCGGTGTTTCATCTGCAGCGGGCTTCGGGGCCAGTCTCTTCCTCTTAATGGGAATTTCTATTAACTTTATAGCTATAGGAGCAATAGGATTTTCCCTAATAGCTATAATCTTTGTCTACCTCATCTCGAAGAGAAATTTTGCCCACACAAGCTCGATGATTCTCGCAGGTATAGCAGTTAAGTTTTTCTTTGACTCCTTAACAAGCTTGATGCAATATGTTTCTACAGATGAAACCCTATCATCTATTGTATTTTGGCTTTTTGGTTCAGTTTCAAATACCAAACCAAGACAAATTATAATCCTACTAATATCCTTCATAGTGGCCTTTATCATTATCATAAAAGATAGTCACAAGCTAACCACCCTAAGATTTGGAGAAGACAGGGCAAGAAGTCTTGGCGTTGATGTTAAGGGGCTTAAGGTAAGGACCTTTATGATTGTTTCAATCCTATCTTCAATCGGAGTTAGTTTTGCAGGAGTCATTGGTTTTGTAGGCGTGATCGCCCCTCACCTTGCTAGAAAAATCCTAGGCGAAGACCAAAGATACTATATTGTAGGTTCAACCCTCATAGGGGCAGGCCTCTTGGTTATATCTTCAGCCCTATCAAAAATGATAAAGCCAGGCACCATCCTTCCAATTGGTATAATTGCAAGTTTGATTGGCCTACCACTCATTTTTATATTCTTCTTTGGAGGTAGAAATGATTAAGGCAAAAAATCTTTCAATCTCCTATGACAGGAAAATAATAGATGACATTTCCTTTACTGTTGACGCTGGTAAGGTTAATATCCTAATGGGCAGGAATGGTTCAGGAAAATCAACCATCCTTAATGCCATATCTGGGATCAAAAAATATGATGGAGAAATTATAACTGACGGCAAGGTTTCCTACCTCAACCAAAATATAAACTCCAAAATAAGATTTACAGTATTTGAAACTATCTTGTTAGGCAAGGTAGCGGACCTATCCCTAAGGATTACAGAAGAAGACGTAAGGGATGTTGAAGAAATCATAGATTTACTAAATATCCACGAATATAGAAACAAATATATAAATAGGCTATCAGGAGGCGAGGTCCAAAAAGTTTTCATAGGCCAGGCCCTAGTAGCAAGACCAAAAATCCTCCTCCTAGACGAACCAGTAAGTGCCCTAGACTTAAAAAATCAATACGAAATAATGAGAATAATCAGAGACTTAACCTATAAACTAAAACTCACTACCCTAATAAGTCTACACCAAATAGCCCTAATCGAAAAATTTGCCGACAATATTATCCTAATTAATGATAAAAAAATCTATAGGCAAGGTCCATCCAAGGAAGTTATGGACGAAAAAATGTTCATGGACATATTTGATATGGAAACCGACATTAGGGACTTTGATGGTAATAGGCACATATATTTCAAATAAAAAAGATGATATTGCAGAACAGATTTACCTATTCTGCAACATCATCTTTTAAATTGATTTTATTCCTCATCGTTCGCTAGTCTAACTCTATCGAAATGGCGCTTATAAATCCTGAGCCAAAATGTTCTGCTAAATATTTATTATTGAAATTAAACTGGGTATATAGTTATTAGGATAATACATATGGAGGCACTCATGTTTAAGTACGAATTTATCGAAGTCCCTTTTGAAGGAGGCCTTAAGGCTGGAACAACAGTTACCTTTGAAAAATGCAAAGATCTTATAAATGAAAAGGCAAAGGATGGATGGGAACTCGTTCAAATTGTCCCAGTTACCAATGAAAAATGGTCGTCTTACTCTTTTATTAACTACACTATAGTTTTTAAAGTTGATGACTAAACTTAGTTTTTTTCTTAACTAAATTTTATAAAGTAAGAGGAGGGTCAATTTTTATGAATCATAAAAATTTCTCTGTTTTGCTCTTAAAAGAATCGAAAATTGAAGAAAGAAAAAATAAGGATAGGGCAAAAATTTTTGAACTGTCTCTGGTCTTAATAAGAGTGCAAGAAGATTTTTTTGATAATAAAAAATCTGAACTTTTAGCCTACTTCAACGAAAAACTAAAAGAATCACCATGGGAAAATTCTTATGAGGAACTGGTAAATAACAAGATTGTAAATATAATCGATTATTATGAAATACTAGATGATATCGAATTTAAGAACTTTACAGAAGTTTATAGCAAGTATATTATTGGAGATCTCAAGGACACTCCTCAGGATATTATAGAAAAATATCACTTGGATTGATATCTCTTTATTTAATTTATTCTTTAAAAGATAAAATTACAAACTTGCAAGGTGCAAACAAAAAAGGTTATGAATGGATAGGAAGCCTATCCTTTCATAACCTTTTTATATTTTTTACTCATCTTCTTTTGATAAGTCTATAAATCTTTTATTTTCATCTTCCACATTTTCTCTAGCTTCGTTTTCAGAATGATTTCCAGTTTCATTTTCGTTTTCAGCTGGCTTTTCTGATTCTTCTGAACTTTTAGAATCTCCTTGTGGCTGATTTTCTTCTTCTGAGTTTTCAAGATTTTTTACATCTACATCGGTATTGTCTGCGATCTTTTCTTCGCTTACTTCTTTATCCTTCTTACCTTCAAGAATTTCCATAAATTCTTCACCTGTTATGGTTTCTTCTTTTAGGAGGTAGGCTGCGATTTCGTGGAGTTTTTCGATGTTTTCTTTTAGAATTTCGATAGCTCTTAAGTGGGCATCGGCTATGATTTTTGCTACCTTTTGGTCAATCTTGTTGCCTGTGCCGTCTGAGACAATCATGGCTCTTTGTCCACCAAGGTATCTTCCTTGGATCTGTTCTAACTGCATAAAGTCAAATTCATCGTCCATACCGTAGATTGTGACCATATTTCTTGCCATAGCTGTGGCTTTTTCTATATCATTTGAAGCACCAGTAGTCTTGGTGTTAAAGATTAGCTCTTCTGCTGCCCTACCACCTGCAAAAGTCACGATTTCGTCGATTAACTCTTGCTTGGTCATGATATATTTCTCGTCCTTGTCGACTGTCATGGTGTAACCTAGGGCCCCACCAGTTCTTGGAACTATGGTTATCTTTGTGACTGGGGTCTTGTGGGTTTGAATAGCTGCTACTAGGGCATGGCCAACCTCATGGTAGGCTATGATTTTCTTTTGGTCATCAGATATTACCGCATTTTTCTTTTGCATACCTGCTATTACTGTCTCGATTGATTCTTCAAGATCTTCTTGGTTTAGCTTCTTTCTACCTTCCCTTACAGCCCTCAAAGCACCTTCGTTTACAATATTAGCAAGGTCTGCACCAGATGTTCCTGCAGTCCTCTTGGCTATTTCTTCATAATCAATATTTTCTTCTTTTTTAATCTTTTTGGCGTGGACTTTTAGGATATCCTCACGACCCTTTAGGTCAGGTAGTTCTACCTGGACTTGCCTATCAAACCTGCCTGGTCTGGTGAGGGCTGGGTCTAAGATTTCTGGCCTATTAGTTGCAGCAAGAAGAACAACCCCTTCTGCTGCATCAAAACCGTCCATTTCATTTAGTAATTGGTTTAGGGTTTGTTCACGCTCGTCATTACCAGAATATCCAGAAACGTCACGTTTTTTACCGATCGCGTCGATTTCGTCTATAAAGACTATACATGGGGCCTTTTCCTTGGCTTGTTTGAATAAATCTCTTACCTTAGAAGCTCCCATACCTACGAACATTTCCACAAATTCAGATCCTGAAATGGTGAAAAATGGTACTTTTGCCTCGCCGGCAACAGCTTTGGCAAGGAGGGTCTTACCAGTTCCTGGAGGGCCTACAAGTAAAATTCCCTTTGGCACTCTTGCTCCGATTTCCTTGTACTTGCCTGGATTATGGAGAAAGTCAACAATCTCTGCCAAACTTTCCTTGGCTTCTTCTTGGCCTGCTACGTCTTTAAAGCTCTTACCTGTTTCATTTTCCATATAAATCTTGGCATTCGATTTACCAAAATTCATAAAGTCGGCTCCACCTCTGCCACCCATGGTCTTTGATAGGGACCTAGATGCAAAGTAGAAAATACCGATTAGGAAAATAAAAGGCAACACACTTGTAAGGAAAAGTGACAAGTATGGATTCATTTTTGTTTCTATTTCCTTACCAAATCTCAATTTATCGTTGCGCTTTTGAGCCTTTAATAGCCTTTCTGTAAGGTCTGTATCTTCCCATAAACCTGTTTGGTAAGTCTTTTCAACTCCCTCAACCTTGGCCTTGAAAGTGTATTTTAAGTTATCCTTGCTAACTTCAGTGACCTGATCATTGTCAATCATCTCTACAAATTGGCTATAGGACACTTCCTTGGCGCCATCTTGGCTTGAAATAGGGCTGAATACATATGAAAATATGAAATAAATTATTATAGCACCTACCCAATAATAGAGTAAGGGCCTATTTTTTCTTGGTTTTTGATTCATATAAGTCTCCTTGATATATACTTATCAAGTAATAAGTCAAGTTCTTTTAATTCTTCTACTATGGTTTCTAAATTTACCTCTACAGCATCGTCTGGGAATTCTTTCCTTATCTTATTGAAATATTCTCCCAAGTCCTTGCTTGCTGTAATACCAGTCTTGGTCAACCTGACATTAACCACTCTTTCGTCTTCTTCGCTTCTTATCCTATCCACAAAGCCTTTTTTCTCAAGCTTCTTGCAGATGTTAGATATATTTCCACCTGTTACTCCTATGGCCTTACCAAGATTGCCTATAGATACGTCTTCATCGGATGAATACAGGGCTATTATTATCTTTAACTGTAAAGGTGTAAGGTCTAATTTATTGGCTGTGTCCTGAAGTAACAAATCTATTTTGTGTGATATTTCTCTAATCATAGAGAAAATAGTATTGTTAAATTCAAAAAAGTTTATGTGTTTATCTGGCATAGCCACCTCCTATTTACTATATTATTTTACATATCTTAAATTTAATTTCAATATAAATAGCTATATTTTACACATATTATATTTTTATCAATTGTTTTTAGATAGGTAACTAGCTGCACTCAAAGCTGCGACCTGGCCTTCGCCAACAGCTTTCATTATCTGATATGGCTTGCCTGTGATATCTCCAGCCGCAAAAAGTCCCTTGATTGATGTTGATAAGTCCCTTGCTACTTGAATGTGGTTTCCTTCCATTTTTATACCTGGCACCAATCTTTCTGGATTGGACGAATCTTTTTCTATAAAAAAACCATCAGCTATTATCTCTTTGCCAGATTTAAAAATTAGTTTCTCGGCTCTTTTTTCACCATCAAAGCCAATAGGAATTTCTCCCTCAATCACTTCTATACCTGAATTTAGGGAAACTTCCTTGCCTGTCATGTTTACAAATACCAAACTTCCCACAATCTCTGAAGTGAAGTTTGCTTCACCTACTGCTTCGTCATTATATCCTATAACTACGACCTTCTTTCCCCTATAGAGGGCAGCATCGCAAGTTGCGCAATAATTTACTCCCTTAGCAAAAAACTTATCTTCATTAAGCAAGTCTTTTTTTAGTTCTATGCCTGTTGCCATTATCACAGACCTTGCTTCTAGCATTTCGCTTTCATTTTCGATTTCTATAGCGAAAAAATCTCCCATGGCATAAATAGTTTTGACCTTTCTGCTATCCCTTTTAATTTCAAAACCTTCTATGGAATTTTTGAAATTTTCATTCAGGTCAGAGCCTGTAATATCTTTAAAACCCAAATAATTAGCGATTTTCTTAGTTTTAACAAGTTTTTCGGAATCTTTTCCAAAAATTATTACCGACTTATTTCTTATTTTAGAATTTAAAGCGGCGCTAAGTCCTGCGGGACCTGCGCCGATTATTGCAATATCATAGGTCATTAGAGATATTTTGCCATTTCCTCTACAAGAGCTTCCTTAGGATGGAAGCCTATTAGGTTTCCTTTTAAAACTCCATCTTTAAATATTAGGAGAGATGGCACTGCATTTATATTATATTGGGCTGCAATCTCGTTTGACTCATCCACATCTACTGTATAAATGTTATAGTCAACTTCGCCTGCTAATTGGTCTAGGATTGGCGCTTGCATCTTGCATGGCCCACACCAAGTTGCAGAAAAATCTACTAGAGAGAGTCCTGTTCCGTTTTCTACCTTTTCTCTAAATTCAAATGTATCTAATTTTTGCATATATGCTCCTTAATTTTTTAATTGTCGCTTTGTTCTACCAGACCAGCTACATGATTAACTGGTAGTGAATATATTATACCCTTTCCTTGGCTTGCTAAATCCATCTGATCATAAATTTCTTGGCGAATTTTTTCGGCTAGGTCTTTTTTTACAAGCATAATTACCAAATCTTTTTCTGGTTCTATATTCATTGACAAAAATAACTTGCTTTTAACTGCCTCTCCTGACCCCCTGCCGTGGATAACTGTTGCACCCCTAGCGCCATGGTCTTGGGCAATGTGGATGGCTTTTTGGCCTTGGTGTCTGTCGACAATTACATACAAACAAACATATTCCATTTTATTTTCTCCCTCTAATGATGTTGAAAAAGCCACAGCCGAATTAACTGCTGCTAGTTTTTCAGAAATTTCTTCTATTATCTTCTTTACAGATTCTTCTTCAATAAGAGCTGTAACTATTTCTTTTTTTGTCTTATCTATAGCAAGGGCATTTAGAATTTCACTTGGCGCCGAGCCTTCTCCATAAAAACAACCAATAGCTGTTGCCCCGTCGTCTTTGAGGATTTTCATAAACTTAGAGCCCTTACCCCTAGGTAGGATTATTCTTAATAATTGCATTATCTTGCCCCCTTATACAAATTGCCCATTATCATAATGGTTAAAACTGGCATCATGGCTACAAAGGATATTACTCCAAAACCATCGGCAATATTTCCAGCAACGCCCTGGCAGAAAGCTAGAATAAAAGTCGCAGTCATAGGCCCTGATGCAACTCCACCTGAGTCAAAGGCAATGCCCACAAAAATTTGATCAACCCTCCTAGAAAGGATAAGGGAAATCAAAAATCCTGGCACAATTAGCATCCAAAGAGCAAAACCTTCTATCCTTATCCTGAAAATCGCAAGCATTACTGCAAAGGCGACTCCTATTGAAAGGGCGGTTAGGATATTTTTCCTTGGAATTGAGCCACCGGTCACGTCTTCTACCTGTTCAGACAAAACAGCCACAGCTGGTTCTGCCAAGACAACAAGAAGTCCAAGGACAAAGCCAATCAGTGGCAAAAATTTACTATCAGCTAGACCTTCGCCCATCACTCTAGCGAGTTCCATAAATCCACCTTCAACGCTAGTTAGGAAAATAATTAGGCCGATATAGGTATAGATAAGACCCAGAGTAATTGACTTTAACTCATCTTTTTCTGTCTTGAAATAAAGATGATTCATTATATAAAATACAAGGGCAATTGGCACTATGGCAAAGGTTGAGTTAATAAATCCTGACATAAGTGGGGTATGGGCTACTTCTTCTGCCACAATTTCTCCGCCTCCACCCTTAAATAGGCTCATCAATAAACCTGCGAGTATTGGTCCTGTTGAGGCAAGCCCTACTAGGCCAAAGGAATCATCTTCGCTCTTTTCTCCCTTAAGGTTTGCAACCCCAAGCCCCAAAGCTATTATAAAAGGAGTAGTTATAGCTCCTGTAGTAGCCCCTGAGGCATCGAAGGCTATGGCGTGGCCCATTTCTTCTGTAAAAATCATAAGAATAAATACCAATCCATAAATCACACACATCATAGTAGAAAGGCTTATATCCTTAAAAATCCTAAAAAGTCCAGCAGAAATCATAATTCCAACTCCAAGGGAAATAATCATTACAATAACCTGGGCAGGGATACCTATGGCAGATGTTACCTCACCTGCAAGTATTAAAAGGTCTGGCTCTGCGATTGAAATTGTAAAACCGATAAAAACTCCAAAAACAATTACCTTTATTAGCTTATCAAACCTTCCAAGAAATTCTCCCATCATAGATCCGATTTCAGATACAGAGATTTCTACACCTGTGAGAAAAACTCCAAGCCCCACGATTACCCCGACACATCCTAAAAAGAAATTAACTAGGAGTCCATTTTCAACCCCTACAAAAAAATTTAAAATTACTACTAAAATCGCAATGGGTATTACGGACTTAGACATATTTTTAATTTCGTCTAAAAAAATAATGATTACCTTCTTCCTTAAAAAATTTCATAAAAAAAGAGCAACCAAAATGATTGCCCTTAAATATTTACTTATTTATTAGCTGCTTCAGCCGCTTCTCTAGCTCTTTCTGCTGCTTGCATGGCTGTGATGATAGCTATTTCATACACATCTTGAGCTGAACAACCTCTTGAAAGGTCGTTGACTGGTGCATTTAATCCTTGGAGTATTGGTCCTAGGGCCTTGTAACCACCAAGTCTTTGAGCTATCTTATAGCCGATGTTACCTGCTTGTAGGTCTGGGAAGATAAATACATTGCACTTGCCAGCTACATCAGATTCAGGAGCTTTATTTTTTGCTGTTTCTGGGTCAATGGCTGCGTCGAATTGGATTTCACCAACTATTTTCATATCTGGATTTATATCCTTAGCAATAGCTGTTGCCCTGGCTACCTTAGTTGCAAGGTCGTGGTGAGCAGAGCCATGTGTTGAAAATGATAGCATAGCTACATATGGGTCAAGACCAAATGTTTTTGCTGTATGAGCTGTTTCTACTGCTACTTCTGCAAGCTCATCTGCTTCTAGGGTGATATTTACTGCTGTATCTGCAAATACTAATTGTTCACCGTTTGGTCCTAACATTACCATAACACCAGATACTCTCTTTCTACCTGGAATTGTTCTTATGATTTGTAGGGCAGGTCTAATTGTATCTGCTGTTGTATGGATAGCACCAGAAACAAGTCCGTCTGCATAACCAAGTTTTACTAGCATAACGCCAAAGTAGTTTAGGTCTCTCTTTAGGATAAATTCTGCTTCATCTCTGTCGATTTTGCCTTTTCTAATTTCTGCAAAGGCATCAACCATTTCTTCAAAATGTTCAAAAGTTTCTGGATTTAAAATTTTAATTGCAGAAATACTTTTTCCTAATTTATTTGCTGTTTTTTGGATTTCACCTTGGTCCCCTAATACAAGTGGCTTAATAAGTCCCTCTTCTTGGTGCCTAATAGCTGCCTCTAATACTCTAGGGTCATTACCTTCTGGTAAGACTATGGTAAGGTTTTTTCCTTTTATTATGTTAATAGCTTCTTCTAGAATTCCAATTCTTGCCATTAAATCCTCCTTGTTTTTTAACTACTTTTATTATATTGTAAATCTCAATTAAAGCTAGCTTTATTTGCAAATTTTTATCTTTTTGCTTTATTAAGAGCCTTGGTCTCTGCTTCAGATAATTCACCCTTGCATGCTCCATTTACAATCTCTTTTAGGTAAACATTTGCTCCGTCATCTCCGTATAGACTTGTAAGGATAATTCCGTTATGGAAATTATCTAGCATACAAAGAGCAAAGGATAGTTCACGGCTCTGGCCTTCAAAGGCATCAAAATGAACAACAGCCATATTTGACACAGCTCCCATGGTTGTATCCTTAGCATCTGCTGCAGTTTTGTTTATATTTCTTAGCTCCTTGTGGGAGGATTCTATCTGATCATTTAAGTTGTTTAACAATTCTTCAATATTTACATCTGGGTCATTGCCCCTTAGTAAATGGTCATATCTTTGCTTTTGCCTACGTGTTCTGTCTTGAAGACTTTTTAACATAGCAAATTGCAAGATTACTATGAGGGCCAACAAGCCCAATCCTACATATATTCCAGTCAAGCTTTCCTTCTTTCTATAATATTCCTATTATTTTGATATAATCTATAAGCTTCATCTAAAACTTCCCCTATATTATACTTATAGTTTGTTTCATTTAAATTTGCCTTTAGGGTAGGCTCAGATGATTTTATTGAGTTGTAAATTAACTCATTAGCTATCTCTCCGTCAGCTAAGGTTGATGCCTTGCCGTACTTTAGAAAAAAACTTAATACTTCCAAAGCCTTAAGGGCAAGAGTATTTAACCTTATCTGGGGTTTTGACGCATCTACATAAAACTTCTCATCTATTGGCGCCTTCGTTTTATATTGGTCTATCAAAAGATTTGCATAGTAGATATCATCGTTAGCACACTTAGTCAACAAATCCGAGATTTCTTCCATGACCTTGCGATTTTCCTTCGCCTTTTCCTCAAGATCTCCCCAATTATTTTTATCCATCATAAGACCTAAGTTTACTGCAAGATTTGCTGTCAGAATTACAATAGCGCCCCCACCTGGTTTGGCATGGACCTTTCGCGTTTCTTCTATGAGTTCTCCCACTCTTAGGTCATTAATCTTCATAAGAAATCCTGTCGTAAATTTTTTCTATATCTTCAATAGAATAACAATCTATAACCACTTTATAGGCATCCTTGGTTTTTTCTATGGCAACCTTGGTTGCTAGTTTATCCATGAATTTTTCTTCAAAATCATCAAATAAAAGACTGTCAAGGTTTGGAATTTTTTCTTCTTTTGACTTATTATCGGACTTGCCTGTTAGGTCTATAAATTTTTTTCGAGGTGGGTTTTTATCTTCCCTCGAAATTTTCTCAACATCTCGAACTACAACTTTTTTATTTATATAATCATCAAGGGCCTTATCCCTTTTTTCTCCATCATCAAGAGACAAGAGGCTTCTAGCTTGTGATGGTGATATAGACCCGTCCCTTAGGGCTGCTTTTTCTTCCTCATTTAATTTTAATAGCCTAATGGTGTTTGCTATATAAGAGCGTGACTTACCCATTTTCTTAGCTATTTCCTCCTGGGTTAAGCCATAAGAATCAATTAGCTTTTTATAGGCTGTCGCTTCTTCTATGGCAGATAGGTCTTCTCTCTGGACATTTTCAATTAAGGATAGGACTTCAATATCTTTTTGCTCATAGGTTTTTACAATCGCATCAATTGTATCAGCCTGATTTAGAAGAGTCGCCCTATACCTTCTTTCACCTGCAAGGATTTCGTAGTAATCACCATTCTTTGTAACTGTAATAGGGTTTAATAGGCCGTATTCTTTTATAGAATGGGCTAGGTCTTCAAGGGCCTTTGAATCAAAATCTTTTCTTGGTTGCCCTGGCCTTGGTTTTACTTTTTCTATAGGAAGGCTTGCCACTTTTGAAAAATCTACTTCATCAAATCCACGAATAGAGTCTTTTCTTTCTTCCTTTATATCCGGTATTAGGGAACTTAAACCCCTCCCTAAAGATCTTCTGTTGGTCATATCCCCTCCTATTTTATTAATTCTGATGCAAGGCTAATATAGGCCATAGCCCCTTGGCTTTTTGTATCATATTCTATCGCTGATTCTCCATGTGATGGAGCCTCTGCAAGTCTAACATTTCTAGGAATCATAGTCATAAACACCTTATCCTTAAAGAACTTTTTGACCTCTTCAACTACCTCATAAGCAAGCTTTGTCCTTTTGTCAAACATTGAAAGCAAAACGCCTTCTACATAGAGGTCCTTATTCAAACTTTCCTTTACAAGTTCGAAGGTATTCATTAATTCGCTAACACCTTCTAGAGCGTAGTATTCTGTTTGGATTGGGATAATAATTGAATCGCTCGCTACAAGAGCATTTATAGATAAGAGTCCCAAGGATGGTGGACAATCTATAAGGATAAAATCATAAGGTGCTTTTATTTCTTCAACTATTTCTTTAAGTTTTTGAGTTCTTTCTAGGGGATCAAGGTCCACTAGCTCAACTTCTAGACCTGACAAGGAGTTTTCAGAAGGGATTAAGTCTACACCGGACTTACTTCTTATAATGTATTGATCAAGTCCCACCCTATCATTTTCTTTAATTTTTTCTTCGGTTTTTTCTTCGATTTTTGCTTCTGAATCCTTTTTGCCAGTTAAGTCTATAAACCTAGCTTTCTTTCCTTCATCAGCAACCTCTTTGTCCTCTTCCTTAGTTTCTTTACTTATTTCTTCATCATGGTTGGCTTCTTTATTTTGAACTTCTTCAGCCATAATATAGAAGAGGTCGTAAATAGAAGTATCAACTTTATTTTTATCAATACCTAGTCCTGTTGTAGCGTTGGCTTGGGGATCCATATCAATTACTAAAACTTTTTTGTCTAAGTAGGAGAGAGCTACAGCCAAGTTCACAACCGTAGTAGTCTTGCCTACCCCTCCTTTTTGATTAAATACCGATATAGTCTTCATATTCACCTCTCACAATCAAAATACTCATATCTATCAGTTTATTTTTCACAACTCTTCTTACCTTGTTTCGGTCACCCTTGGCTTTAACTTTTCTAATATATTTCTTTCCTTTATATAGGACGCCAGCATAAGCAACTCCCAAATGAGCGTAGCCTGTTGTTGCTAGACACAAGTCAGAGCCCGTAGCCTTATGTAGTCCATCAAGCATTTCTCCTGCAACTTCCGGACTAACTACGTCATACTTTTCAATTGTTTCATATGAAACATTTAGCAACTTATGTTTTATTTCGTTCGCATAGGTGATGTAAGATTCTTTTAAAACATCGCTCGCGCCTGGAATATCTACTATAGAAGAAGCAACCAAGCCTCCTGTTATAGATTCTGCAGCCGAAACAAACTCGCCTTTCGCTCTTAGTTCATCTATTAAAACTTCTTCACGAGATTTATCTTCTGTAGTTAATAATAGGGGACCAAAAGTATTTTTCACTAAGTCAACGCCCTTTTTAAGCGAAGCTTCCAAGTGGTCTTTATTAGTTGAACTTGCAGTTACCCTCAACTCAACGCCAGTTGTTTTTGCATAGGGACTAATGGTTGGGTCTGAGCCAGATATGTCGATCCTTTTTGATATTTCCCACTCGCACAAGAGCGCAATCTTACAATTAACTGATTTTATCATAAGGTCGGTATGGATTCTTGGCACCACCTCTTCGTCAAACATATGACACATTTCATTTGGTGGCCCTGGCATCAAAATATATTTTGTCTTATCTCCAATTATGCAACCAGGGGCAGTACCTTGGTTGTTTTTTAAAATAGTAGCTGACTTAGGAAATGTCGCCTGCTTTTTGTTGACAGTCATCGCTTTCTTTTCGTCGTTGAAATATTTTTTTAATTCTTCATAAGAGTCATCATCTAAGACCATTTCATCCTCTAATCCCAGCACTCTTACTGCAGTTTCCTTTGTTAGGTCATCTTCTGTTGGCCCAAGCCCTCCACTTACAAATACATAATCATACTTGCCATTAGCTTCCTTGAGTGCTTGGTACAGCCTTTCTGGATTGTCTCCAACAGTCACCATCTTGTATAAATTTATGCCAAGGTCTTGTAGCCTTTCTGCAATAAATTTAGAATTTGTATCCAAAATTGAACCTAGTAGGATTTCTGTTCCTACCGAATAAATTATAGCTTTCATAAATCCACCTTAATGTTTCACACGAAACTTTTATACCTATATTTTACTCCCAATGTTGGTAAAATCTAATTTTGTGAAACAAAAAAACACCTAGGCTTTTTGCCTAAGTGTTATTAGTGAATATATTCCTATTATTAGAAATACTGTGTAGATACAAATTCCGATAGGACTCAAACCCTGATCCAAAAATGGAATCATGGCAATCATATTGTTAGTAGCGTGAACTATTATAGAAGCTTTAATAGATCTAGTTTTGTAATATACATAAGCTAGGACAAGACCTAAGAAGAAAGCGTTAGAGCTTTGTAAGATATTAAAGTGGTATATCCCAAAAACTAAAGCTGTTAAAAATATAGTGACTTTTAACGAAATCTCTTTTCTTAATTCCTCAAATAAAACTCCCCTGAAAAGTAATTCCTCGACTAAAGGAGCTCCTATTATAACTGCTATGAGTATAAATATACCATCGACAGGCCCCTTGGCTCTGAAAGCTTTTTCTAGAAGTTCAAGGGCATCATTTACTAATTTTGATCCTTCTAGGGCTTTCATAATGATATTTTCAAGAATATTTCCAAAACCAAGTGTGCCGAATCCAATTCCGACAAAAATAAGAGGATTCGAAATTTTCTCATTTTCTATATATCTTCTTCCCAGTTCATTTCTATAAATATTATCTCGTTTTCCTATATAGAAATATAAAATAGTGAGTTTTATAAGTTGACCAATTAGTAGTCCGTAAATAATGTAGTCACCAGCTTTGAGAATGTCACCATCTTTGATGTTAGCTATAATGCCTGGTACACTCGCTCCTGTAATAACGTCTATAATAACATTTATAATAACGAAAGCCATTATTATAAAAAATACTTTTAATCCTTTTTTAAATTTCTCCATAAAATCTCCTTTGTTTCATATGAAACACTATAGGGGCTTTCTCTTTGGGAGATTTTGCCCCCTTGGATAAGTCTTTTTGCAAGACCTGACTTTTTTTACAACAACATTGCACCTCTCATTACCTGCGAGGTCAAAGTGGTTTTTCTCAATTACTTCACCACCCAAAATTTCAAGTGCATTTGAAGCTTCCTTTACTTCTTCATCAGCCCTTGGTCCCTTTAGAGCTATAAAAAGACCTCCGACCTTAACAAGAGGCAGGCAGAGCTCTGAAAGAGTTGCCATGTTTGCTACGGCTCGTGATACTACTACATCAAAGCCTTCTCTATGATCTTTTGCAAAATCTTCCGCCCTGGTGTGGATGGCTCTGGCATTGGTAAGTCCTAATTTTTCTATGACTTCATTCATGAAATTAACTTTTTTATTAACTGAATCTATCAAAGTTAAATCAAAATCTTTTTCAATTCTTAGTGGAATGCCTGGAAAACCAGCGCCGGCACCCAGGTCCAAAACCTTATCGCCTTCTTTTATATAATCCAAAACTGTGAGGGAGTCCTTAAAGTGTTTTATGTCAATTTCTGCCGGGTCTGTTATTGTAGTGAGGTTGGTATGGGCGTTTACTTCCAAGAGATAATCACTATAAACTTTATATTTATCCATAAAGTTCTCCAGTCTTTAGCCTAATTAAAAGCACATTTATATCTGCAGGGCTTACTCCGGAAATCCTTGAAGCTTGACCAATGGAATCAGGTTTGATTTCATTTAGTTTTTCTGCTGATTCTTTTTTGAGGCCAGGAATTTTTGCATAATCAATATCATGACTTAGCTTTTTACTCTCAAGCTTTTTGAATTTCTCTATGTCCTTAAGTTGCTTTTTGATATAGCCCTCGTATTTGATTTCAGTTTGGACGCTCAAGCTTATATAAGAAGGAAGGTCTGATCTTTCCGGGTCAAGAATCACTGAGTTTTGGTATGTGATTTCTGGCCTTTTTATCAATTCATAAAGGGTTAGGCCATTGTTTAATGGAGTTGACCCTAATTTTTCAAGTGCCTTGTTGGTTTCATCCTTTGGTGTAAGCATGATATTCTTAAGTCTTGATATTTCGCTTGTAATTTTCTCACGCTTATCTAGCATTTTTTGATAACGCTCATCTGTAACAAGTCCAATATCGTGACCTTTTTTTGAAAGTCTTTCGTCAGCGTTGTCCTGACGCATAGTTAGTCTATATTCACATCTTGATGTCATCATCCTGTATGGTTCATTGGTTCCTTCTGTAACGAGGTCATCAATCAAAACACCTATATAGGCATCAGACCTATCTAGGATGAATTCTTCCTCGCCCTTGATTTTTAGGGCTGCATTTATACCTGCTATAAGACCTTGGCCAGCAGCTTCTTCATAACCAGATGATCCGTTAATCTGTCCTGCAAAGTATAGACCAGAGTAGGCTTTGCTTTCAAGTGTTCTTTTTAATTCTCTGGTATCAATCATGTCATACTCGATAGCATAGGCAGGTCTCATTATTTTTACATCTTCAAGGCCGATTATGGTCTTATAAAATTCCATCTGGACTTCTTGAGGTAGGGAAGATGACACGCCTTGGACATACATTTCCTTTGTTGATAAGCCTTCTGGTTCGATAAAGACTTGATGGATATCTCTGTCAGGAAATCTCACCATCTTATCTTCGATAGATGGGCAATACCTTGGACCAATTCCCTTAATTTTGCCCCCATAAATTGGAGACCTATCTAAGTTATCCATGATGATTTGTTTGGTTTCTTCTGTTGTGTAGGTTAGGAAACAATCCTCTTGGCGCCTGTCAGTATAATCCTTGCCTTCATTTAGAAATGAAAATGGAATTACTTCCTTATCGCCTTCTTGAACGGTTGTTTTTTCATAATTTATTGAATCCCTATGAACTCTGGCAGGTGTGCCTGTCTTAAACCTACGAATATTAAAGCCCATTTCTCTAAGGCTGTCTGTAAGAAAAGTCGCTGCAGAAAGGCCATGAGGACCACTTACCTTTTCGTAATCACCGATTAAGATTTTTCCGTTTAGGTAGGTGCCAGTGCAAATTATGATAGCCTTGGTTTCATAGATTGCTCCTTGGACTGTTTCACATGAAACAATTTTTCCATCCTGGTAATTTATTTTGTCCACTTCTTGTTCAAAAAGATCGAGATTATCTTCTAAAACTTTTTTCATTTCATCGTGGTACTTTCTCTTGTCAGCCTGCACTCTAAGGGAATGGACAGCTGGGCCTTTTGATGTGTTAAGCATTCTTGATTGGATGAAGGTCTTGTCGATATTTATCGCCATTTCCCCACCAAGAGCATCTATCTCTCTTACTATGTGACCCTTGCCTGTGCCTCCGATATTTGGATTGCAAGGCATGTCTGCTATTGATTCCATAGATGTAGTCAAAACTAGAGTCTTCATTCCAAGTCTAGCCGCTGCAAGACCTGCCTCACAACCAGCGTGGCCTGCACCAACAACAACTACATCATAGCTTCCTGCTTGATATTTATTTTCCAACGCAAAACTCCTTAAATACTTTATCCATAATTTCTCCAGAAACACTCTCACCTATAATTAGGCCCAAATCTTCGTAGGCAGATGACAAATCAACCTCGCATGCATCTATAGGAATGCCAGCCTCCATATCATTTAAAGATTGGTCTATCTTTTCCCTTGCTGATTTCAAAAGTCTTTCGTGTCTGGTATTGGTAATTAAAACTGACTCTCTCTTTATTTCCTTAGTATCAAAAATATCCCTGATTGTATCCTCAAGTTTTCTAATGCCCAGCTGATCAACCATGGAAGTTTTGATAATAGGAAGGTTGACATCAAAGATTTTCTCGTCAAATTTTCCTTCTAGGTCTGCCTTGTTCAAAATTATAAGGGCATTTTTACCCCTAATTAGGTCAAGGATTTTTATATCTTCCTCATCAAAATCTCTAGACATATCGAAAATCGCAAGGATGAGGTCAGACTCATCAATAAGTTCGATTGATTTATCAACACCAATTTTTTCTACTAAGTCATCAGTATCTCTGATTCCTGCTGTATCGTTAATCTTTAGAGTAAAGTCGCCCAGGGAAATATACTCTGTGATGAGATCCCTAGTTGTTCCCGGTATATCAGTAACAATCGCCCTGTTTTCATCTAAAAGCACATTCAAAAGTGAAGACTTGCCCACGTTTGGTTTGCCAACGATTGTGGTATTAATCCCATCTTTTACAAGTTTTCCCTTGTTTGATGTGCTAGCAAGGTCGTCAATTTTTGCCTTAGCTGTTTTTATATAGGCTGTAATGTCTGATACAGGCAGGTCTTCACCATCTTCTGTAAAGTTTATCGAATACTCTAGACGGGCAAGACCCTCTTTTAAATCATTCCTAATTTCTCTGATTTTTTTTGTAAGCGAACCTTGGAGTTGACTTATACCTTGGCTGGCTGATAATTTATTGGTCGAATTGATTATATCAAGGACTGCTTCTGCTTGAGAAAGGTCAATCCTACCATTTAGGAAAGCTCTTTTGGTAAATTCACCTGGCTCTGCAAGGTCAGCGCCCTTATCCAAAAGTAAATTCAAAATTTCCCTAACAGCGACAAAAGACCCGTGACAATTAATCTCACACACGTCTTCTCTTGTATAGGTCGCTGGTGCCTTCATAAAGGCAACCATCACCTCATCAACAATTTCTCCTTCGCCATCAACTATGTGCCCATAACGTAGGTACCTATTATCTATGTCAGGATCAATCGGCAAATCCCACCAGTGCCCGCTGGAGTTGAGATAGCTGCTATTGTCTTTGCCATAAATCCTCCTTATGCTTTTAGTGATTGTCCACTACTTTCACTAGTGGGTATTAACATAAAGATTATAGTGGAAATTAGCGTTTTGTCAACATAAAAGCTTGACTTATAGCCACTTCGAATTATTTTTGTAATTTTTTTAAAAAAATAACTGCCTGCACAAAATTTTCAAAATTTAATTTTATTTATTCAATAAATGTGATATATTAGAAGTAATGAAGATTTATTGGAGGAATTATGAATTTATCATCACTATCTTCCCTACAATGGAACCTCATAGCTGGAGGTCTCGCTATATTCTTGTTTGGTATCAGCCTAATGGGCGATGCCCTAACAAATTTTGCAGGCCCAAAGATGCGAGGTTTAGTTGAAAAATACACTTCCAACCCTATCAAAGGGGTCCTCGTAGGAATAGTAATCACAGGACTTATCCAGTCCTCATCAGCAACCACAGTCATCGCCATCAGCTTTGTAAGAGCAGGTATCATGAGCCTAGAGCAGGCCATCGGAGTCACTCTCGGAGCCAACATAGGTACAACTGTAACATCAATCCTTATCGGTTTTAACCTTGGATATTTTTCATATTTTATCGCCCTAATTGGTGTTTTAGTATTTATGTTCTCTGCTAAAAGGAAAAACAAATACATAGGTGAAATTTTTATAGGTTTCGGCCTATTATTCATCGGTCTTGAAATGATGGGAGCATCTCTGGAAGAGCTAAAAAATATACCAGGCTTTGAAGAAATAGTAGCAAGTGTTGGTCAAAAGCCAATCTTAGGCGTCCTAATCGGTACAGTCCTCACAGCCCTACTCCAATCATCATCTGCCTTTATCGGTATTACCCAGTCCCTATTTGCTACCGGAGCTATCAAGCTAAACGTTGCCCTAGCCCTAATGTTTGGTGCCAACATAGGTACTTGTATCACAGCCATCCTTGCAAGTCTTGGAGGAAGCTTGTCAGCAAAAAGGACATCCCTCTTCCACATCCTGTTTAACGTATCAATATCCATTGTATTCCTAGCAATCCTAGGTCCTTACCAAAAATTGGTAGAATTTATTGCAGGAGCAATTGGAGCCAACAAGCTCATGACCATAGCAGTAGGACACTTTACCTTTAACTTTATAGGAATGATTCTCTTCCTACCATTCATAAAACTAGTCGCAAGAATCTTAAGAAAGATTATCCCAGGCAAGGATTCAATCCTAACTGATCTTGGCAACATAGAGCTAGATGATAAGTTAATATCAACCTTCCCAGCTGCAGCCCTATCACAAACAAAAACAGCAATTATCCAAGAATCAGTAGTAGCCCTTGAAAATATCAAGGCAACCAAATCCTACCTAAACACCAAGGATAAAAAATATTATGACACAGCCAAGGAAGCAGAATCAATGGTAAACGACATGGATACCAAAATCCAAGCCTACCTACTAACACTTGCCCAAAGCCAATCTCCACCAGACATAGAAAGAGATATGCAAACCTACTTGCAAGTACAAATCAACGTCGAAAGAATTTCAGACCTATCTGAAAATTTAGCAGACTATTACCACGAAATATACGAGTCAGGTACAGGCTATGGGGAAGAGGCTCTAGCTGACCTAAACGACATCTGCGACCTCGTCATAAACAACATAGCAATGGCAGTAGAAGTCTTCGAAGAAGAAGATGTAGCCAAATACAACAAGCTAAGCGAAGACGAGGCAGCCCTTGACCTAATGGAAGTAAAATTAAGAAAGAGCCACTATAGAAGACTTAGGAAGGGCCTAGACATGACAACCATGGCATCCTACGTCTACAACGACATCCTATCAACTATGGAAAGAATCGGTGACCACGCCTTCAACATCGCAAGAATCACAGTAGACCCAGTAAAAACCCACACCGGCTACCACATCGAAGGCGAAGAAAATATGGAACTTTTCTAATAATTTAAAGATGCTGAAAAAAACAGCATCTTTTTTAATACAAAAAAAGAATTTAGCTCGCCTAAAGCTTGCTAAATTCTTTTTAATAAACAATTATTTATCCTATCAAGTTCGGTAAGAATAGTACTATAGCTGGAACATAGGTGATAAGTATGAGTACAACAAGGATGGCTAAAATAAATGGCCAAACTTCTTTTATAAATTCCTCGATACTACACCTTGTGATGCCACACACAGTAAACATCATAGAACCGAATGGAGGTGTTATACCACCAACCATTATATTAACTATAACTACTAAACCAAAGTGTAAAGGATCAACACCAAGTTGGGTTACGAGTGGTACTAGAAGTGGTGCTGTAATAACCATCGCTGCTCCACCTTCTATAAACATGCCCAATACCAACAAAATTATGTTACAAATCATAAGCATTATATACTTATTTGTTGTTATTCCTAATAGGAGGGTTGTAAGTTTTTGTGGTATTTGCTCCCAAGATAGGTAATATCCGAATACATTAGCTGCAACTATTATTAAAACAACTGAACCAGTTCCATAAATTGTTTCCTTGAAAATATTTATGAAATCGCTAGGTTTTAATCTCTTGTAGATAAAGAATCCAACTACTGTTGAATACAATATTGCTACAGCACCTGCTTCTGATGGAGTTACCATGCCGATTCTAATACTAGCGATGATACCAAAAGGAAAGAGGAGTGCCCAAAATGATTTAAAGGCTTGGATCAAAATTTCATAAGCTGTCGCTCTTTTTTCTCTGGTTGGTTGGTAGTCTCTCTTGTTGGCTATAATTGCAACAACTACCATCATAGAACCAGCCATCAAAAGTCCTGGTATATAACCAGCTATAAACATTTTGTTAACGCTAACTGAAGCGATGATGCCATATATAATTAGGTTTATTCCTGGAGGAATAACAGGGGTTACTGCAGAAGATGCAGCTGTGATAGCTGAAGAAAAAGCATTAGAATATCCTTTTTTGACCATCTCTGGCACTAACATTTTTGATTGCATAGCTGCATCAGCATTAGCTGATCCTGAAACCCCGCCCATAAGTAAGGATAAAACTACATTAACATGGCCAAGTCCTCCCTTTAGGTGACCTGTAAGTACATCAGCAAAATCCATTAACTTTTCACTGATTCCCGAATAATTCATTATGGAGCCAGCCATTATGAAAAAGGGGATAGCCAAAAGCGAAAAATTCTGCGTAGATGTTATGAATTTTTGAAAAACCAAAACAGGACTTGTACCCTTGTCTATAACAAAAAAGTAGAACAAGGTTGATGCAAATAAGCAAAATACTATTGGAACATTCAAAAAATAAAGTACAAAAACTAAAATTATAGGCAAAATAGAAAGGAATTCTCTACTCATCACTTTTACCTCCTAATTTCTTTATATCATCAAATAAAAATATAAAAGCCCTTATTAGCATGAAGGTAAAACCCACTATTATTGATGATGATATGTATGCAGATGATACTCCAAGAACAGGTGTAGGTTTAGTATAAGATGTTTTAACATAAAGAACGCTAAACACAGTTATGAAGCCTATAACAATCAAAACTACTAAATCTATTAACACATTGGCAATTGCTCTATTCCTGCCACTTAATTTGCTAACTATAATATCTATACCTATATGTTGGCCTTTTTTGAAAGCTGCTGCAGCACCTATAAATACTGACCAAACAAAAAATCCAGTTGCAACTTCTTCAGACCAAAATATACCCGTCTTCAAAAAATATCTAGAAATAATATTTGCCACTACCAAAACGGTAGTGCCCATTAGAAACAACGAAGCTATTATCTCTTCGAAGTTATCAAGTAATTTTTTTCCCATAAAAATCTCCTAAAATAATAAATAGGCCGAAGCCTATTTATTATTTCATTTTTTCAATTTCAGCTAATAATTTATCTAATATACCATCAGATATTCCTTCCATCTTGTCATAAACTGGCATACAAGCTTTTTGGAAGGCTTCATAATCAACATCATTAAATTTAATGCCGTGATCATCTTCAAGGGCTTTCTTTTGAGATTCGTAGTTGTTTTTAACCTTTTCTGTCATCTCTTCACCGTTTTTAGTAAACTCTTCAACTATAATGTCTTGATATTCTTTTGGAATAGAATCAAAGACATCTTTGTTTATATAGATACCACAAACACCTAAGAAATGTCTAGTAAGGGCAACGTTTTTAACAACTTCAGCACTACCATTAGCTCCCATAGCATCAACTGTACCTTCAAGACCGTCTACTGCTTTTTGTCCTACAGCAGATATTGTTTCTGAAAATGCCATTGGTGTAGCAGTAGCTCCCATAGCGTTGATTGTATCTATAAAGATTTGAGAACCAGGAACTCTAATCTTCATTCCTTTTAAGTCTTCAGGTTTTTCTATTACCTTATTTGTCATTAGGTTTCTAAAACCAAAGGTGTAGTTTAATGAAAGAACTTTAATTTTGTGTTCATCTTCTAGTTTTTGAATCATACCCTTAACTAGGTCTGTTTGAGTCATTTTTGTATATTGGTCAATATCTTTATAAAGGAATGGTCCAACTAGAGCTTTGAAATCAGGAACATAGTCGCCTAGGTAGGATGGGTCTTCTACTGATATGAAGTCTGCTCCATTAGCAACTTGTTCAAGTCCATCTTTGTAAGTTGGTAATTGGCCTTGAGGATATGTTTGAATCTCTACAGCGCCATTTGTTCTTTCTTTAATAGCCTTCGCTGCATTGTCAGTAGAAATTGTAAGTTGTTCACCAGGAGCAAAAACGTGAGATAGTTTTAAAACTATTTTAAAATCATCTTTCTTTTCATCTTTTGCTGTTTCTTTCTCTTCCTTGCTTTCAACCTTTGTTTCTTCTTTGGCATCTTTGCCTTCGTTGTTATCCTTGCCACCACATGCGCTAAATGCAAATACGCTTGCTAGTAAAAGTGCTGTTGCTAAAATTCTTTTTTTCATTAAAATCTCCTTGAATTATTTTAATTTTTTAATTAGATCTGGATAATCAGTAATTAGTCCGTCAACGCCTAGGTCCTTTGCCTCTTGGAAATCAAAATCTTCTTTGCCAAACCAAACGTTTACCTTTACATTATTATCTTGGCATTTCTTGATATCCTCGCTGGTTACAGTTTGAACCATCGGATGGAAATATTCAATCTTATTTTTTCCCACATAGTTCCAAGGCTCAATCAAAACAGACTCTGTTAATAAGGCACATTTTAAATTTGGCTTAAGTTCCTTGACCTTCAATATGCTTTGATGGTTGAATGATGAGATTATTATATAATCCTCTAAGTCAAATTCATCGATAAGCTGGCAAACTTTTTCTTCGAGATTCTCGTATCTGAAAATACTATTTTTAAGTTCGATATTTGTAAGAATTTTTTTATCTTTTACAAATTCAAAATATTCCCTTAAAGTAGGTATTTTTTCATCTACGCCCTCATAATCTTTGGCGGCATTCAATTGTCTAAGCTCTGCAAAAGTTAAATCTTTTATGTATGCATCTTTACCGGTAGTTCTAAGGGTATTTTCGTCATGCATGATTACGATTTCATTATCTTTTGTAAGATGGACATCGAACTCAATTCCATCAGCCCCTTCTTCGTATGCTTTTATAAATGCAAGCATAGTGTTCTCGGGATACTTAGACTTAAAGCCCCTATGAGCAAAATTTAACATTAACCCTCCTTGTTTATTCCCGATTTACAAAAAATTTTAGAAATAAAAAAGTACAGACCCTTAGCCTAATACTTTTCTCTCTCTAATCTCTATTGTATTCAGTTTATTTAATTATAATATATATACAAGCAATTGTCAAAACTTTTTACAATCCTTTTCCTAAATTTTTTCCACCATATCCTTAACAGAAGAAAAAATATAATCAGCCTTAACATCACTCTTTTTATAATCTTCTAAACTTGTTTCTCCTGATAGGACCAAAACAGACTTAATACCTGACTTATATCCCATAGCTATATCAGTATAAAGCCTATCACCTACCATAATAAGATCGTCTTTCTTAAAGCCATAGGCTCCTATCAAGGCCTCAATCATTTTATCCTCAGGCTTGCCTATAACAATTGGTCTCCTGCCAACACAAGCAAATAAAAGTTCGATAATAGAGCCAGCATCCGGCATAATCCTACCACCTTCTAGTGGGCAAACAAAATCTGGATGAGTGGCATAATAATCATATCCGTCTTGGAGATAATCACAGGCTATCCAAAGTTTTTCATAATTAAGCTCTGTATCAAAACTAACCAAAACAGCGTCTATATCTTGGTTACGCTCATCAACAATCTCAAAACCCGCATCCAGCAGTTGGTTTCTTAGAGAAGTGTTACCCACCAAAAATAGCCTCTTCTTGCCAAGCTTGCTAAGGTAAGAAATACTGGCATCAGCAGACGTAAACACATCATCCTTACCAGTCCTTATCCCCAAAGCCTCAAGTTTTTTCACATAGGTAGACTTATCTTTTGATGCATTATTAGTCAAAAAAATATATCTCTTACCCTCAGAAATAATTTTATCTAAAAATTCCTTCGCTCCGTCAATAAGCACATTTCCCAAATAAATAGTGCCATCCATATCCAACAAAAAAACTGACTTATCAATAGTATTCTCCATAATACCTCCCGTTTATTTATAAGATAACCTATCCATAATTATAAATCGATACTAACACAGATAAAATTTAAAGTCAATCATAGGAAAATGTTTTGACATATTTATCCTAATATAATATAATGAATAAAAATAAATAAATTAGAGACTAGAGAATAGGTACTTATTTGTACACCCCTGTTCTCTAGTTTTTTATTTAAGGAGGAATTATGAATATATTAGATAGCTTCAACCTAAATCTCTTATTAAGGATAGCCCTATCAGTATTGGCAGGATTCATAATAGGATCAGAAAGAGAGACCAAAAATAAATCAGCCGGAGTAAGAACCCACACCATTGTCTGCCTTGGTGCTTGTATAGCAATGATAATATCAAAATACGGTTTCTACGATGTAAAAAACTACGACGCAGCAAGAGTTGCTGCGCAAATAGTATCAGGCGTAGGCTTCCTCGGCGCAGGAGTCATCTTTGTAAAAAACTACGGCGTCACAGGCCTAACAACAGCAGCAGGAATGTGGACAACATCAATAGTAGGCATGGCATTTGGAGCGGGTATGTATTTCGTAGGCATAGTAGCAGCAGCATTTATAGTAATATTTCAAACCTTTATGTTTAGTGGTGAAATCTTCAAAAGACATGACCAATACACAGCCATCATAGAATCAAGAAACTCCAACATCATAGGCAGAATCGACACCTATATAGAACAAAACCACCTAATCAAAAAAGCCTACAACCTAAGATTCAAAGACCAAAAATACATACTAAACTTCCTAATCTACCCAAAAGACGCAGAAGAACTAAACGAATTCATAGCCTTCCTAGAAAGCGACCTCCACGTAGAGAAGTTTGATATATTTTAAAAAAAACCCCTCCTGGAAGATGCAAAAAAGCAGTAGTTTATACTACTGCTTTTTGTGCTTTTTACAATTATTCATCTTTAATTATTTCTCTTAGACTTTTTTCCAATCTGTTTATGATACCTGTAACTAAAGCATTACCCATCATAAAGTACCTTTTTCTTTTTGGCATCGTATTAGTCCAGTTTGGAGGAAACATTTGTATCATTTCAGCTTCTATCTCAGTTATCGTCCTGTATTTCTTGATATTTTCATCAAAAATAATATGCGATGACCTATTTAATGTTCCTTCTGATGTAAGCATGGTTCTGGCCGGGAAATTTATATCTTCGGGAAATGACATTGATCCCTCGCTATAATAATATTCATGCCCTTGCTTATTTACTCTTTTTATCCTTTTAGATCCTTTTAAGTATCTCCACTTATCAAGGCTATTATCTTCGACAACATAATCAGATAAATCAACACTATTATAATAATTTGATTCCATCAAAATTTTACTAAGTGGATACAATTCTTCTTCAATTGGATTAAATTCTGTACAAAATATTTCTTGATTAATCATAACACCAGTTTCAAAAAATTTTCCTTCTTTAAAATTATCAGAAACATCGGCTATATCTTTGTATACTTTCAAATCTATTAATTTGGTCTTCTTTTCTTCTATATTTATAGGAAAATTTTTATTAATAAAATTTGTTTTTGCAATCTCTTTTAAATCTTTTTTTTGAATTTTTTTTGAGTATTTAGTATCTTTTTTGAATGCAAAAATAAATACTCTTCTTCTTTTTTGTGGCATCCCATAATTTGCCGCATTAATAACTCTCCAAAATAGGTTATATCCTAAATCATCAAGTGTTTTAAGCATTACCGCAAAATCTCTTCCTCTTTTAGAAGCTGGCGATTTTAATAATCTATCAACATTTTCTAGTAATACAAATGGTGTCTTTTTTTCAATTAGGGTATCTCTAATTTGCCAAAATAAAACACCTTTTTTGCCTTCTATTCCTTGTTCATTTGATAAAGACCTTGCTACCGAATAATCTTGACAAGGAAAACCACCCACCAACAAATTATGATTTGGTATTTCTTTTTTATCTACAAGATTTATATCTAAATTAGAAACATCTTCGCTCCCAAATCTTTTTACATAGCAATTAAAAGCGTCTTGAGTCTTATAGGCTGGTTCGTATTGGTTAGCCCATACAAAATCCCAATTTCTATTTTCTATAGCTCGTCCTGTTTTATTATCAAAACTATTTATATCGTTAAGTCCTACTCGAAATCCACCGACTCCTGCAAATAGTTCTACAACACTTAAGTCCATTATTATTTTCCTTATATAAATTCTTTAATCTGTTCTTTTACATAATCCTTATTTAGCCAAAAACATTGCTTTGTCATCTTATCTCCATTTGCAAGAGTGTCCATATTGCTTTCAGACCCTTTTCCATACTTAACTCCATCTATAACATAAGCAGTTTGAGAACTGTGTAGTCTGACGTGGAAAATATCTGTGTCTTTAGCCGTTGGTATATCATTATCTACTATATAACCACCTTTTGTGGTTTCTTTAACCCTAAAATTTATTCCTTCAAGGAATTTATCTTGGAACATTTTCCATTCTTTTCTTCCTTTGTTTTCTAGATCTTTTACTGGCATAGTCCAAAATTTGGCACCTTCTAAGACGTCTTCACCTTTTTGATCCTCTTTAAAAACCACAAACATAAATTTTGTCTGAGAAAAAAGTTCATAAAGATTCGAACATTCCCAATCTTCATCTATAAAATCTTTTATTATAAAATTAGGAAAAGACATATGTTCTCGTAATTTCCCATCATTTTTTACCCTAATAGTTTTTATCTGAATATTTGCCTTTTCAAATTCTTGTGCGTTCTCAGTATTGACCCCTAACATTCTCATTACAAGTAAATGATTTACTGACTTAATATTATCCTTTAAATTAAATTTCTTATACAAGTCTTTAGCCTTATATCCAACATAGGAATTGATTTTGTCTAAAACCATGGTTTCGAAATCACTATGTTTAAGGTCTTCATCGGTAAAAGCTGATTGATAGGTTTCAACTTCATTTACAATATAATGGTTGAGCATATATTTCATATATGATTGCTTAAGAGAAAAAGCTCTACTCTTAGCGGGGATATCGCTATAATATTGACTCCTATAACTAGATTTCGCAGTAGCTCCCTTTGTACAAGCACCCAAATATAAAGTATCTCCTTCTGATAGTTCGTGAGCCTTTCCTGCCTTGATTTTTTCAACTATTTTTTTATAATCATTCTTAATAATTTCAAAATCTTCTTTTGTTTTTTCGCTTAGCAAATGAAATAAATTAACATAACCAATTCTATAATCTGTCCTTAATTTTTCCCTATCTCTGAGATAAAAAATGAGTAACATCAATTGAATTTTTTCTAAAAGATGTGATTCTGTAAGGTTATCCTCCAACGGTCTATCAAATGGTATCATTGATAGAACTAGTCGTTCTCCAGCTTTTAGATCGCCTTTCTTAGTATATTCATAAGGTGTTACCTTAAGCTCCACACCTGCCTTAGGAAAATCCGGTCTTGGATCACTATTTGGTTGATAGAAGAAATATAATCTTTCAAGTAAATTTCCCAGCGATCCTTTTCCATATGGTGATTTATAATAATCTACTAACGCTTCATATTCATATTCATTATTTGCTACATTATAAATAACATCAGAAAAACTCAATCCTACTAATTTACTTGCATATTCTTCTATAGATTTTGGGTTGGTTTCATCATATGGTTTGATAAACATTTTGTATCCTTTCAATAATTTACCATAAATATCTAAAAGATCAACTTTTGACAGTTATTTTCTAAATAATATATAAATCCTAACTTATAAACAAATTTTAACTTATATAAATTATATCAAAAAATATCAATAGCTCATACATTGTTTCTAATTTTTATATAGTTTCTCCCTAATTTCCTCACTCAAAAGGTAAACCCCATCATTTTCAATGTAATAATCATAAATTTCATCCAGGGTGTTTTCGCTTGTTTCGGGGCTTTCTAGATTTATTATGGCTTTTATTAGGTCTTTGTAGTTTTCTTTGGCGTATTTTTCTAGATTTGCTTTTATTTCTTTATAGGTCATTTGGTTTTCCTTTTGTTTAAAAAAAGCACCCTTTCGAGTGCTTTGTTTATTATTCTTCAACGTAATCTACTACTACGTATCTTTGTGGTTCGCGGCCTTCGGAGTGGCTTGATACGTTTCTGTGTTTACTTATTTCTTCGTGGGCTAGGCGTCTTTCGTAGGAGTTCATGTATCTTAGGTTCCATGATTTTCCACTTTGGACTACTTTTTGTGCTGTTTCTCTTGCTAGCCTTACGATTTTTTCATCTCTGCGTCTTTTGTAGTTGTTGATGTCTACATTTACTCTTAGGTTGTTGCTTCTTGAGTCTATGGCTTTTCTTATTATAAATTCTATTGAGTCAAGGCAGGCCCCGTTTTTGCCAATTGCAATTCCAGTGTCGCTTTCATCTACCTTGGCATCTAGCTTTATAATTGAGCCTTCAAGATTTCCTATAACGCTTACATTTTCAAAGTGCATAGCTGTTAGGATTTGTTCTAAGAGTTCTTTTGCCTTGTAGTAGCTGTCTATATTTGAACGTTTTTTAGATAGGGTGTAGTCTCTATTTTCAGCTTCTTCGTCTGAATTTTCTTCTTCCATAGTTTCTTTTTCGTCCTTATCTTCAAAAATTTCGTCGGTTTCTTTTTCTATGAAGTCTCCGATTTCATCAAATTTTTCTTTGATGGCATCTCCCAAGTCTTTGGCTTCTTCTTTGATTGGCTCTTCTATTGGGATTCCTTCTTCTCTTTTGATTTCTTCGCTTCTTTTTTTGACGTCGTAGTCTTTTTCTACTTCTCTTAGGGAGTCCACTTCGATTTCATTTTTCAAATCTTCTAGAACTCTTTCCATGTCTTCATCGTAGGTTATTCTTACTACTGCATCTTTGCCGCCGATTAGGCCAAGAAATCCGCCGCTTCCTTCGTCTAGGACTTCGATTGTGACTTCATTTCTTTTTTTACCTATTTCGTCTAGGGCAAGTTGTACTGCTTCTTCTACTGTTTTAGCTGATTTTGTTAAAGATTGTTTCATTTCTCTTCTACCTTTTTGCCTTTCATTGCTAAGTGCATCACTACCATTATTAATAATCTGAATACTGATGATAAGGTGTAGTAGAGTGGAAGTCCTGCTGGTAATTGTCTAAAGGTAAAGAAAAATACTAGGGGTAGGACTAACATCATTGTATTCATACTTCCCATTGCTTGTTGCTGTTGTGGGTTTGTTTTTATTGAGAAAAGTGTTGTTAATAGTTGTGATAGGGATGTTAGAAGTGGAAGGCCAAACCATAATGGATCTGCTTTTAATAGGTCTGGTACCCAGTAGAAGTCTGTTCTTATATGGTTTAATCCTTCTGGGAATACATATTTGCCTGTGTTTCTCATCATTTCAAACAAGCCAAATAGGACTAATAACTGGATTATCATTGGTAGACATCCTGATAGGCCTGGGGTTACGCCTTCTTGTTTATAAAGTTCTTGCATCTTTTTTTGAAGCACTTGTTGGTCGTAACCGTATTTCTTTTGTATTTCGTCCATTTTTGGTTTAAAGGACCTAGTTTTTTCTGCTTGTTTTTGGGTTGAAATTGTAACTGGTATTGAAATTAAGCTTACAAGCAGGGTCATAATTATTATCGCTATAGCATAAAAGCTTATAGTCTTAGGTTCGGTAAAGTTTGTTGCGATGTTATCATAGAGTATTCTCATTAACTTACCGAGTATATTCGCTATAAATTTAAACATATCTTCTCCGTTTTAATCTGTGGTATTATCTGTGGTGGTTTTCATTTTACTGGGTCGTAGCCGCCCTTAGAAAATGGATTACATCTTAAAATTCTCCACAAAGACATAAAAAAAGCTTTGACTGGCCCATATTTCTTAAATGCTTCTATCGCATAGTTAGAACAGGTTGGGTAGTATTTGCATTTTCCATGACCTAATTGTGGAGAAATGAATTTTTGATAAAATCTTATCATTTTTATAAAAACTTTATTTAGCATAAAATATCTTCTTTTTTCTAAATGCTTGATTTAGGGCATGACCTAGAGAGGATTTTAGTCTTTGGTAGTCAAATTCTGTGGTATGTTTTTTGGGGATAATAACTATATCGACACCATTGAGGTTCGCATAGTTAATCCTTGCTATCTCTCTAAGTTTTCTTTTTAATTGATTTCTAGAATGTGCCTTGCCTATTTTTTTGCTTATAGTAAAGCCGAAACGCGGATTTTTTAGGTCGTTGTCTCTGACAAGAACAGTGAAATCTCTATTATAGCATGCAAAGTTTTTTTTGTAGACTTTTTTGAAGTCTTTATCTTTCTTTAAGCTTAATCTCTTTTCCATTAATTACTTCTTAGAAATTAAGCTGAAAGTCTTTTTCTATTTTTCTTTCTTCTAGCTTTAAGTACTCTTCTTCCGCCTGGAGAAGACATTCTTTTTCTAAAACCATGATCTTTAGATCTTTTTCTTCTATTTGGTTGATAGGTTCTTTTCATATTTACACCTCCTAATAAATTTTGACTCTTACTATTATATTGAAAATACGCTCCTCTGTCAAGATGATTTTGCTTTTTTTGTAGGCTTTAGGAAAGATTTTTCTTTTATATTTTCCGGTGAATAAAAATTTTTATATTTTTGGTATGATTATTCTTTTTTATTTGGATTTGTAGCATAAATATTTACTGTTGATATCTTTGGGGATTTTTTTCTTTTCCACAATTTATGAAGAGGAAAATTTATGTGAATATTTTTTTAAAATTATGCTTAGCCCTTCAAAAAAATTCTAGAAAATAGATAAATTTGGTTTTCAAATATACAAAAAATTTATAAATACACAGACTTATCCACATATCAACAAAGTTTTTTTCTAATTTTATTCCTTCTCTTTGACTTATCCATAATTTTATCCACTTTTTGTGGATAAGTTGAAATAATGGCTAATTTATGGTAAGATTAGATGTGTAAAAGTAGGGGTAAAACTATGTTTTAACTTAAGATTTGCCTTTTTCTTGTGGATAAAGTCAAAATTTTTATGAGAATTAAAATTTTATTCCCAAGCAAATCTTAAAAAATAAAGATAATTTTTATCAACAGATGACTTATCCACAACTTATCCCGATTTTGTGGATAAGGTTAATATTTTAGGGTCTAAGCTTAAAATTACAAAACAAATACTCATGTGGATAAGACTTAAGAAAGGAATGCTTATATGAAGAATCTAGAATTCATTACGAATGAATTAAAAAATGAAATGAAAATGCATGTAAGTGATAAGCAACAATTTAATACATGGATTAATATTTTAAAACCCTTAAACCTTCATAAGGATGTCCTCTACCTAGAAATTCCAAAAAAAGATACGCTTTTTATCTTTGAGGGCATATGGAAGGCTAAGCTTCAAGAAGCTCTTGATGGTATAGCAGAAAAGATTGGTGGCAAGCTTAAGGTAGAAGTTGTTGCCAAGGATGGAGAAGACTATCAAAAAATCCTAACTCTTGGTAGGGACTATGACAAGGACGGGCAGATGAGAATAGATAAGGTGAAATCTTTTCCAAAACCTCAACTTGAAGAAGCAAATGTTTTTGAAAATTTTGTCCAGGGCAAGTCCAACCAATATGCCCTAGGCATCAGCCAAGCAGTAGCTGACACCATATCTAGAGGTGATGTATCCAAGGTATATAATCCACTTTTTATTTATGGATCAAGTGGGCTTGGCAAGACCCACCTTATCCAAGCTATCGCTCACCAAATCCTAGAAGCTAGGGATGACGCATATGTCATGTACCTTTCCAGTGAAAAATTTACCAATGAGATGATAGCTGCTTTAAGAACCAACAAAAACCAAGAATTTAGGGAAAAATATCGTTCAGCTGATATCCTTCTTATAGATGATATCCAATTTATTGCCAACAAAGAAGCAACCCAGGAGGAATTTTTCCATACCTTCAACGACCTTTACAATGCTGGCAAGCAAATAGTTATTACTTCAGATAAGCCACCTAGAGAAATAAAACACCTCGAAGACAGGTTAGTTTCAAGGTTTAACTATGGCATAATCGCCGATATATCAAGACCTGACTATGAAACAAGGGTCGCAATTTTGCAAAAGAAACTTGAAGACCTCGGTGCTATTATTGATAATTCAATTTTATCTTACATAGCACTTGAGATAGATACCAATATCAGAGACCTAGAAGGTGCTCTTTCAACTGCCATTGCCTATGCAAAAAGTGACGGCAGGATTGAAGTATCAATGGAAGATGCTATTAAAGGTGTAGGAACCAGGGTCAAAAATAAGAGGAAAAAGCTAACCATAGCCGATATCCAACAGGCAGTTGCGAATAAATATAATGTAAAACTTCAAGATCTAAAGGGCAAGTCAAGGAAGAAAGAAATAGTAAATCCAAGGCAAATAGCCATGTTTATTTCGAGAGAGTTGCTTGATGATTCCCTTGTGACTATTGCTAATGCCTTTGAAAGGGACCACACAACAGTCATTCATGGTATAGATAAAATTACCGATATGATTGATGAAGATGAAGATTTAAAAAATGAAATAGATGCCCTAATAAAGGAAATAAAGGACTAATTGGGCATAAAAATGTGGATAAGTATGTTAATATCTTTTGAAAATTATTTTAGCAAAAAATCCTTGTGCAAAGTGTGGAAAACTAGCGATTTATCCCTAGGATTATCCATAAGTTATAAACACGAGTAAAGTTTGAAATCTAAAAGTCTTTCAAAGATATCCACATTTATACAGGTCCTACTACTAATACTACTAAGTCTAAATAATAGTTAAGGAGAAGCTATGAAATTTGAAATTAAACAAAAAGAACTTATGAAAGCCTTGAACATAGTTAATAGGGCAGTATCTAAATCTACCAATATCCAGATACATGAATTAATATACTTCAGCACTGAAAACAATAGACTTTCAATGACTTCCTTTGATGGGGAAATCTCAATTAAAACCCTAGCAGATGCTAAAATTATCAAAGAAGGAGTCATGGCAGTAAAGGCAGACTTAATAACTAATATTATAAGGAAACTTCCTGATGATCTTGTAAAGATAGAGCTTGATGGGGGAAAAATAAAAATTTCTTGCAAGAGAAGTAACTTTAACCTAGTCGCCTTTGAATATTTTGATAAGGAAGAAATAAATATACCAAACACTGTGGCCTTATCTATAGATAATGATAAGTTGAAAAGGTCAATTAGCCAAACAGAATTTGCCACAACCCTTGATGAAACAAAGCTTGCCCTAACAGGTATTTTATTTGAACTAAAAGAAGGTTGCTTGAACATGGTAGCCCTTGATGGTTACAGAGTTGCTCTTAAAAAAATCAAACTTGATTACCCAGGAGATTTTGAGGATACAGAATACATCATTCCAAAAAGATCGCTTTTAGAATGGTCAAGGATTGTATCAGATGATAGCAAAACTTCCTTATATAGAAACGAAAATGATTTGTTATTTGCATCAGAAGACACTATTATGCTATGCAAGGTAATAGACAAAAACTTTATTGACTACAGAAATATTATTAACGATATTTCAGAAACCACAGTCTTAGTAGAAAAATCCGCTCTTATATCAGCCTTAGACAGGGCCCAAGTTCTATCAGACCCAGGCAGGGCAAATTTAATTAGAGTAAATATCGAAGATAGGGCTATGACTCTAAGATCTAATTCTGAAATAGGTGATGTAAAAGAAGTTATAGAAATAGACCAAGAAGGCGAGGGCTTGGATATAGCCTTCAATGCAAAATATATGCAAGATGGTGTCAGAGCTTGTGACAGTGAAAAAATAAAATTAAACTTCAAATCAAGTCTCAACCCATGCTTGATTTATCCAACAGATTCTAAACACGAGGGTGAAGACTACACCTACTTGGTTCTTCCAGTAAGGCTAGCTAGGTAAAAATATGGAAGTAATCGAATTTAAAACTGATGAAATAAGGCTTAAAGACCTCCTAAAGGCAACTGATTTATTAGCTTCTGGAGGCCTTGCTAAGCATATAATAAGGGAAGAAGGCGTCCTCATAAATGACGACCCTTGTTATATAGCAGGTAAGAAACTCCACCCAGGAGACGAAATTGTCTTTGATGGTGTGAAAATAATAATTAAATAATGTGGATTCAGGATATAAAATTATACAATTTTAGAAATTATTTTTACGAGTCGGTAAATTTTAATGAGTCGACAAATATTTTTATCGGAGACAATGCGCAGGGAAAGACAAACCTTCTCGAATCTTGCTACTACTTAGCCAATGCAACTTCTTTTAAGAAATTAAGGGATAAGGACATCATAAAGTTTGGCCAGGAAAAAATGGAAATTTCTGGCACAATAAGGAAGGGTCGCTCCTTCAAAAAAGTCCTAATAAGGGTCGATGGGACTGATAAGAATATTTTTGTAAATGAAGTAGAATATAAGAGGAACAAAGATTTAAAATCACTATTTAGACTGGTTTTATTTACCCCAGAGGACCTCAATATTATTAAAGAGGGACCTAATTTAAGGCGTGAGCTTTTAGATGAGATAATCGCTTCTATAGATTTTTCTTATGCTAGGGTTAAAAAAGACTATGATAAGATTTTGTTTGCTAGAAATAAATTACTTAAGAATAGGAATTCCTCATATTTTAAGGAACAACTTGATGCCTTTGACAAGTCTTTGGTCAAGGAAGGCTATAAGATTTATAAGTCAAGGATTAAATTTGTAAAGTTTGTGGAAGAGTATGCCCAAGATTTTCAAAATGCCCTTACTGACGGTAAGGAAAAGTTAGAAATAGACTACCTACCAGACATAAGTGCTGAAAGTCTTGATGAATATTATAAGAAATTTTTAGAAAAAAGAGAGGATGACCTAAGGTACCTTAGTACCCAGGCGGGCGTCCATAGGGATGATATAATAATTAAAATTAATGGAAAAAATACCAGGCTTTTTGCCTCCCAAGGCCAACAGAGGTCAGCTATAATTAATATAAAGCTTGCTGAAGTTAAGCTTGTAAGAGAGATAAGCGGTGATAGGGCTGTGATCTTGCTTGATGACGTGTTTTCGGAATTGGATGAAACAAGGAGCAAGTTCCTTTTGGAAAATCTTTCTGACTACCAAACCATAATCACAGCAACCAATACAAAAAGTTTGGAAAATGTTCCTGATGATAAGATTTCATATATTTCAGATGGCAGAATTAGAAAGGAAAAATATGACAGAAAACAACAATTATGATGCTGGTAATATCAGGGTCTTAGAGGGACTTGAACCTGTTAGACTAAGACCTGGTATGTATATCGGCTCAACAAGTTCAAGAGGACTCCACCACTTGGTTTACGAGGTTGTGGACAACTCGGTAGACGAGGCCCTAGCTGGTCGTTGTGACTACATAAAGGTAACCATAAGTAAGGATAATGTTGTAAGCGTTGAAGATGATGGTTCGGGAATCCCTGTAAAGGAGCACCCAACAACTCATAAGTCAACCCTTGAGACAGTTTTAACAGTCCTCCACGCAGGTGGTAAGTTTGATGACTCTGCCTACAAGGTTTCCGGAGGTCTCCATGGTGTTGGTGTATCAGTAGTAAACGCTCTTTCAGAATACCTCATAGCAGAAGTCAAAAGAGATGGTCATATCTATAAGATGGAATTTGCTAGAGGTGAAGTGACCAAGGACATAGAAGTAATTGGTGATACTACAGAAACTGGTACAAAAATCACCTTCAAGCCAGATGGGGAAATTTTTGATACAACCATTTTTGAAAAATCCATCCTAGAAAATAGGTTTAGAGAAATGGCTTTCTTGAATAAGGGAGTTGAAATTCGTTTTGAAGACGAAAGAGAAAATTTTGAGACTTCTTTCAAATTTGAGGGTGGTATTTCAGAATTTGTAAGCTTTTTAAATAGGAACAAAGACCCAATCATGGAGATGATTCCACATTTTGATGGAACCCAAGAGGGCATAGAAGTAGAATTTGCTTTCCAATATACAGATGGTTATAGCGAAAATATTCTTTCTTATGCCAACAATATCCAAACCCCAGAGGGTGGTACTCACCTTTCTGGACTCAGGTCTTCCCTAACAAGGTCTGTAAATGACTATGCTAGAAAATATAATTTTATAAAAGATAATGAAGAAAACCTTCAAGGTGAGGACATTAGAGAGGGTATCACAGCCATTATTTCTGTTAAGATTTCTGATCCACAATTTGAAGGTCAAACCAAGTCTAAACTCGGCAACTCCGAGGTAAGGGGCGTTGTTGATTCTTATGTATCAGAACACCTAACAGCCTTCCTTGAGGAAAATCCAAAACCAGCCAAGTCTATAATCGACAAGGCTCTTGCAAGTAGGCGTGCAAGAGAAGCTGCAAGAAAGGCAAGAGATCTTACAAGAAAAAGGTCAATCCTAGATTCAGCAACTCTTCCAGGCAAGCTTGCTGACTGCCAATCAACAGACATTTCTGAAAATGAAATATTCATAGTAGAGGGTAATTCTGCGGGTGGTTCTGCTAAAGGTGGTAGAGACAATAGGATTCAAGCCATCCTCCCACTTAGGGGCAAGATTATGAACGTAGAAAAAGCCCACCTAGACAAGGTTTTAAATTCAGAAGAAATTAAAAATATGATTACAGCCTTTGGTACAGGTATTGGCAAGGAATTTGACATATCAAAACTCCGCTATGGCAAGATTATCATCATGACAGATGCGGACGTGGACGGGGCCCATATTAGGACCTTGCTCCTCACTTTCTTTTACAGATACATGAAAGACCTTATAGATGAAGGTCATGTTTATGTTGCCCTCCCTCCTTTATATAGGATTAGCCAGGGCAAGAAGGAAAGATATGTGTATTCTGATGATGAAAAGGATAAGTATATCAAAGAACTAGGCGATGCGACCTTTAAGATAAACAGGTACAAGGGTCTTGGTGAGATGAACGCCGAACAGCTTTGGGAAACAACTATGGACCCAGACAGGCGAGTGCTTTTAAGAGTGGAAGAAGACTTGGAATCTACAACCACAGACGATACCTTCTCACTATTGATGGGAGAAAAGGTAGAACCTAGACGTAACTTCATCCAAGAAAATGCCAAGTACGTTACAGATATAGACGTATAGGAGGCTGAAATGACAGAAAATCAAAACATAATTAATATAGACCTTGAAAAAAAGATGAAGTCATCTTATCTTGAATATTCAATGTCTGTAATAGTATCAAGAGCCCTACCAGATGTTAGAGATGGACTAAAACCTGTTCACAGGAGAATCCTCTATGGTATGCAACAGCTAGGCCTTGATCCAAATAAACCAACTAGAAAATCAGCCAGGGTTGTCGGTGATGTAATGGGTAAATTCCACCCACACGGTGACTATGCAATTTATGATGCCCTAGTAAGATTAGCTCAAGATTTCTCAACAAGGTACCCACTAGCCCAAGGCCAGGGTAACTTTGGTTCTATAGACGGCGATCAGGCAGCTGCCATGCGTTACACAGAAGTAAGGATGAGCAAGATTGCCAAGGAAATGCTAAGAGATATAGGCAAGGATACAGTTGACTTTGTACCAAACTTCGATGGTGAAGAGATGGAACCATCTGTCCTTCCTTCAAGATTTCCAAACCTTTTAGTCAATGGGTCAAATGGTATAGCTGTAGGTATGGCAACCAACATGGCTCCTCACAACCTAGGTGAATCAATCGATGCTTGTATAGCCTACATGAAAAATCCAGAAATCTCTATTGATGACTTAAGTAAAATTATTCATGGACCAGATTTCCCAACAGGCGCTCTTATCCTAGGCAAGTCCGGCATAAAAGACGCCTACATGACAGGCAGGGGCAAGATTAAGCAACGTGCTGTTTGTAGGATTGAGCCTTTCAAGAAAAACAGGGAAAGAATTATAATTTCAGAAATTCCTTACCAGGTTAATAAGGCAAGGTTAATCGAAAAAATTGCCGACCTCGTTAAGGAAAAAAGAATAGATGGGATTTCTGACATCAGAGATGAATCTGATAGGAAGGGCATGAGGATAGTTGTTGAAATCAAGAGAGATTCCAATGCGAATATCGTCCTAAACAACCTCTACAAATACACTCAACTAGAAAACACCTTTGGTATCATAAACCTAGCCCTAGTTGGTGGCGAGCCAAAGATTTTAAACCTCAAAGAACTAATCGAATACTATGTTGACCACCAAAAAGAAGTGGTGACCCGCAGGACCAACTTCGACTTATCCAGGGCTCGTGAGAGAAAACACATAGTAGAAGGTTTGATCATTGCCATTGACCACATAGATGAGATTATTAAAATCATCAGGTCATCCTATGACAATGATGAAATCAAAAAGATTTTCTTTGACAGGTATAAATTATCAGATGCCCAATCTCAAGCTATCTTGGATATGCAATTAAAACGCCTATCAGGTCTTGAAATTGAAAAGCTTAATGCAGAAAACAAGGAACTTGCAGATACAATTGAATATTTGCTATCAATCCTTAACTCAGAAGAAAATTTAATCAACCTAATAATTGATGAGATTACAGAAATCAAAGAAAAATACTCAGATGAAAGACGTACAAAGATTGTCCCAGATGAGGGAGAGATAGATATAACTGAGCTTATCGAAGAGGAAGATATTTTAATAAACCTAACCAAGGATGGTTATATAAAGAGACTTCCTATTGATACCTACAAGGTTCAAAACAGGGGTGGCAAGGGAATTGCTGCTGGTAATACCAAGGAAGGCGACTTTATCAAAAAGATAATCACAACCAACACCCATGAGGACCTCTTATTCTTCACATCATTGGGCAAGGTTTATTCGCTTGAAGCCTACAAGATTCCTGAAGGAAGTCGTACTTCACGTGGCCAAGCCATTATTAATATCCTAAATCTAGAAACTGGCGAAAAAATTACAGAGATGATGACCCTATCAGAGCTTAGCAAAAATAGTCAGTTAGTTCTTCAAACCCAACAAGGACAAATCAAGAAAACTGACGCTGAAAACTTCACCAACATCAGAAGGAATGGTATTATTGCAATTTCTCTAAAGGATGGGGATAAGTTAATTTCTGTTAGACAAATAGACAAGGATGAGGAATTAATTATCTCAACTCAAAATGGTATGACCATCCAGTTTAACACAAAGGATGTTAGAAGCATGGGTAGGAGTGCTGTTGGAGTTAGGGCAATCAGACTTGATAAGGATGATGCAGTTGTGAGCATGAATATCAAGGGAGAAGAAACTTATCTATTAGTAGTAACTGAAAATGGTTTCGGCAAGAAGACAAGCTTCAGCAATTTCAAAAACCAAAATAGAGGTGGTAAGGGCGTAAGGTGCCATAAGGTCAGCGAAAAGACTGGCAAGGTAGTTGACACCCTACCAGTAGACTTAGATACTGACATAATGATGGTATCTTTAAAAGGAGATATGATCAGACTATCAGCAAGAGACGTATCAACCACAGGTAGAAATACCATGGGTGTTAAGCTTAAAAATTTAGCTAGTGAAGAAGATGCTATTGTATCAGTAACAACCTATGACAATATGTTGGAAGATGAGGAAAAAGATGTTTGAAAGCAAGATTTACGACAAGGATAAGTTTCTATTAGTAGAATTGAAGGGTGATCTCGATATCTATGCAGAAGATGAGTTTAGGAGCTTCATAGAAAAAGAAATTGAACCTGTGGATAAGGACCTGCTTATAGATATAAAAGACTTAGACTATCTTGATTCTACTGGTCTTGGACTTTTTATGAAAATCTATAAAATTTCCCAAGCAAGAGCTAAGTCAGTATCAATAATAAATCCTAAGGAAAATATCCTAAAATTATTTAAAATAACAGACCTAACCGAAGTCTTCAATATGGAGTAGCCATGGATAAGATTAGTATAAAAATCCCAGCCAACAAAAAATACCAAAAATCAATCAGGCTTTTTGTGGCAGGTCTTGGCTCAGAGATGGGTTTTGATATCGAACAAATCGAAGATTTAAAGGTCCTTGTAAGCGAGACAATAAACTACAAGATGGGCGAAGAAGGGCTCAACCTTGCCTTTCTTGTAGGAGATGAATCATTATCCTTGGAAGTAGTTGGCAAGGATAAAAATGAGGATGCCAGGGCTCTAGCGATGAGAGATGCAATTCTTTCGGCCCTCGCTGATGAGATAGCCACAGAAGGTGACCTTTTAAGAATAACTATGAGGAAGACTCATGCCTAAGCCAAATGCCAGCAAAGAGTATAAGGAAGAAATCGAAAAGAAATTTGAAGAATTTCACAAGACTCGCGACAAAAAATTAAGGGACGAGTTAATTGAAGAACACTTGTATATAGTCGATATCTTATCAAATAAGTATGTCGGTAAGGGAATCGAAAAAGATGACCTTTATCAGGTGGCGAGTTTGGGTTTGATAAATGCAGTTGACCGTTATGACCCATCAAAGGGCTATGCCTTTTCATCCTTTGCAACCCCAACAATTATGGGTGAGATAAAGAGATATTTTAGGGACAAGGGCTGGGTAATAAAAGTGCCAAGACGCATACAAAACCTTTATAAAAAGATTAATGTTGCCAAAAAAGTCCTTCCTCAAGAACTTCAAAGGGTGCCAACCATAGCGGATATTGCAGATTATCTTGGTGAAGATGAGGAAACCATCCTTGAAACCATGGAGGCAAGCAAGGTTTATACTCCTCAGTCGCTGGATATGAAATATAGTGTGCAAAAGGGAGAAAACGCTATTGATTTAGCTGAAATAATTGGCGAAGAGGATAAAAATTTTGATTCGGTTGAGCTAAAGGATTTGATCGAAAAATCTAAGGAAAGGCTAACCGATCTTGAAAAAGAGATCCTTGAACTTAGGTACTACGAAGGAAGGACCCAGGTAGATATAGCAGAAAGTCTAGACATTAGCCAGATGACCGTATCAAGGATAGAAAAAAAGATTTTAAATAAGTTTTCCCTAGAATTTGATAGGTCGGCTGATAAGTAAGAAAATTTACTTGCTAATCAGGCAAGTCTTCCTGCTCGAATACTATGTAAAACCGAGTATGTACTTACTTTGCTAAGCCTATCCATAGTTTAGAAGTAAGGGCAAGAAATATTCTATAAAGATAAAACTCTTTCTAATATAAAAATTAGGAGGAGTTTTTTTATGGGATATTTTAATAAATGGGTAAAAATAACAAAAAGAGAGGAGATTTTATGAACAATTTTACTTACGATATTGGAACAAAAATTCACTTTGGAACAGACGCCCTAGACTACATAGGAGAAGAGGCGAAAAAATATGCCGATAAAATTCTTTTAACCTACGGTGGAGGCTCTATAAAGAAAAATGGGGTCTATGACAAGGTTATAAAAGAGCTTGAGGGCGCAGGAATCGAAGTTTTTGAACTTTCTGGCATCCAACCAAACCCTAGGATAGATTCTGTTAGGGAAGGAGTCAGGATACTTAAGGAAAATGGTATCGGAGCCATTCTTGCAGTTGGTGGTGGATCAACTATTGATGCATCAAAATTTATGGCAGCAGGTGCCTGTGCTGACTTTGACCCATGGAAATTTATTTCAGAAAAAAGACCGATGAGTCCAGCTATCCCACTTCTGTCAGTCTTAACCATGGCAGCAACAGGATCCGAGATGGACTGTGGAGGAGTAATCACAAATCCAGAAACTAAGGAAAAATTATCTTCAGGCCACGCTGACACCAGGCCAAAGGTTTCATTTTTAAATCCGGAACTTACTTATACAGTTTCAAAATTTCAAACAGCAGCAGGTTCTGCAGATATCTTATCCCACATTTTTGAAACTTATTTTAACATAGATGGCACCATGTTTATGCTAGATAGGATTATGGAAGCCTTGATGAAAACAGTAATCAAATACGGACCAATCGCCATAAAAGACCCAGAAAACTACGAAGCAAGGGCTAATCTCATGTGGGCTTCATCTTGGGCGATAAATGATTTTATTTCTGATTCGAGCCAGGCCGCTTGGACAGTTCACCCAATAGAGCATGAGCTATCTGCCTTCTACGACATCACCCATGGTCTGGGCCTTGCGATTTTAACTCCAAGATGGATGGAATACTGCCTAAGCGAAAAAACTGTCCACAAGTTTGTAGATTTGGGAGTGAATGTATTTGACCTTGATAAGGATCAAGAACCAATGGAAATAGCAAGGCAAACAATAGAAAAAGTTAAGAAATTTTTCTTTGAAGACCTAGGCCTTGATTCAAATTTAAGAAAAGTAGGCATTGACGAAAGGCACTTTGATGAAATGAGCAAAAAAGCTTGTGGCAAAGCCGGGGTTAAGAAAGGTTTCATAGACCTTAGACCAGAAGACGTAAAGAAAATCTACGAAATGTGTTTAGAAGATTAGCTTAGGATAAGAGCTGGATATGAAAATTTATAATATTTTCGACAAGCTAGAATTTTCTGAAGATAGGGAAATAGAAGAAATTATTTTTGAAAATGAAAAGATAAAAATGATCAGAATTAGCTCCCTTAACCAAGTTACAGATTATTATGACCAAGACCAACTAGAGATTGTAAAAATTGTCAGAGGAAGGGCTACACTTGAAATTGAGGGAGAGCTTGTAAACCTGAAGGAAGGTGACATACTTCCCATCCATCCCCACCAAGTCCACAGGGTAATAAGTCAAGATAAGACCGTTTGGCTTTGTATATTTGTGAAATAAATATAAAAAGGCAAGATAAAAAATATTTGTAACAAAAGTTACTGATTATCATTATCTATAGCTGTATAATAATTCTAAGGAGTGATATTATGCAAATTGATATAAATAAAGTTGTTTACGACCTCATAAAAGACAATGATAAACTAAAGGCAGACCTCATAAGCCTAGGCTTTACTGGTCTTAAAAACCCTCTTATGGTAAAGAGTTTGGCAAAGAAAGTTTCTCTTAAACGTGGAGCGAAGATGATGGGTCTTAGTGACTACAAAGAAAAATTGGAGGCGCTTGGTTATGAACTTTGCGACTCTTCGCAAAATCCCGAAGCCCTAAAAAGAAAAGATTTGATTAAGTCTTACCTATCAAGGCTTTCTAAAGGAGAAGACCTAGAGAAAGTGAAGGCTGATTTTAAGAAAAATTTTGAAGGAGTTTCTTCTGCAGAGATAATGGCAGCCGAAGAAGACCTCTTAGCTTCTGGCATTGACAAGGAAGAAGTAAGAAAACTTTGTGATGTTCATTCTGCGCTTTTTCATGGCTCTACAGAGACGGAAAGCAAAGAAACCACCTATGAACCAGGAAGTTTTTTAGCGTATTTTTCAAAAGAAAATGACGAAGTGAAAAAAATCTTAGAAAGAGCGAAGAAGTCTATAGAAAATGACAAGGAGCTTGGAGACGAAATTTACAAAGTCTTTAAACATTATAGGAAAAAAGGCGATCTTATTTACCCAATCCTTAAAGCTAAATACAACTCACCGGGACCATCAGATGTTATGTGGGCTGTGGATATAGAAATTGCCAATAATATAAAAAAAGCCATCAAACTTGGCAAAAAAGATTTGCTTTTGGAAAGTATAAAAAGAGCAGAAGAGATGACCTACAAAGAAGAAAATATCCTCTATCCCCTAGTTTTTGAAAAAATGAGCGATGACGATTTAAGGCTTCTCTATAAGGATTTGGGAGATTATGACCACGACCTAGTGGCCTACGAAACTCTTGAAAAATCAAAATCAACCAGCTATGAAGATGGCTATATAAATTTCTCCAAAGGAAAAATGAGAGTCGACCAACTAGAAGCCATGCTAGACACCTTAGAAATAGAAATAACCTTTGTTGATGAAAATGACATAAGCTCTTACTACAATAACCACAAGGGCAAAAAAGTTTTCAAAAGACCAGAATCATCCCTAGGCAGGGAAGTGTATTATTGCCACCCACCACAAGTTGAGCCGATTGTGAGAAATTTAATAGGAGAATTTAAGGCGGGAAAAAAAGACAGCTTTAGGATTGTAAAAAATATCAAGGGAAGCGACTTTGCAATCACCTACTACGCAGTAAGGGATAAGGAAGGGGTCTACAAGGGAGTTCTTGAAACAGTTCAAGACCTAAGTTTTTATAGGGACTACTTGGCAAATAAAAAATAATAAAAATATAAGAGGATTTTTCTTGTTTTGTTAAGTCTTTATAAAATTTATGATATAATATAAGCAAGTAAAAATTTCGATTGATAATAGGAGGGAACATGATTTGTAAAAAATGCGGCCACGACAACATTGATGAGGCCAAAGTCTGTGAGGCTTGTGGGGAAAGTCTCGTAGAAGATAATAAAAATCAAAAAATAAAAATATCTAAGGAAGAAAGCCAAAAACGTACCCAAAGGCAGAAAAAAAGAAGTCAAGACAGGGACCTTATGACCTACGGTCTAATCCTAGGATCTGTAATGGCTTTTGCGGTAATTTTTATAGTTCTTTCTTATTTCTTTAAGCTCGGTGCTGATAGGGAAATGGCAAAAAATACTCAAGTAGAAGAAAGTAGCCAAGACAATACTGACCTATATGAAAAAGCACTCAAAACCAGTGAAGAAAACATCAAAAACAAGGAATACGAAAAGGCAATCAAAATCCTAAAAAAAATTCCAGAAGATGCTGAAGACTTCTACAAAAAAGGTCAAGAAAAACTCGGTCAAATAGAAGACCTCGTCATAGAAGATATCAAAAAAGCAGTCGGTGAAAAAGACTACAAGGAAGCAAGAAACCTCGCAAACACCTATGCAGATCTCATGCCAGAATCTAAAACCCTTGCAAAAATCAAAGATAAACTTAAGGCAGACAACAAAGATATAAACAATCTTGATGCTGAAAAGGAAGATGAAAAAGAAACTAGCGAAAAAGAAAATGGCGACGAGAAAGAAAGTGAAAGCGAAGCTAAGAACGACAAAACAGATGAAAAGCTCGATGCCAAAGAAGCTAGAGCCAACAGGAGAGCCCTTGCAGAAAAATATGACCTTGAACAACTAAGGGCAACAAACTCTTACGGCCAAAACGGCAACCCAGCCTACACAGACATCTATAAGGAAGCAGACTTCCTAAACAAGGACCTAAAAATAGATGCCAACATGGGAGAAGTCAGAACCGAACCAAACCTAAACTCAGGAGTGGCAGCCTATGTCAACAACGGCGAAAAAGTCCACTGCGAAGAAGTAGTAAACGACGGAGGAAGGTACTGGCTAAAAATAGAAAAAGGCTGGATATCTTCAAAACTAATAACAGGTGAATTTAGATAAAACCAAAGCTCAGCGATATGGCTGGGCTTTTTGCTTTTAAAGATATTTATAAATTTTAAAAAAATAAAGATATAATATAATTTTTAGGAATCACATTAAAACTCGTGAGATAGAATATTTAAAATCCTGGAGTTAGTACTTAAAAGTGCTGGATTTCTTTGTACTATCCATCTATACACGCAGCATGACTGATTCAAAACGCAGCAGAGCTTATGAAAATAGTAAATGAAAATCTAATAGATAAAAAAAGTGATGAAACAGGATGTGTTTATATTCTGATTCATCAGCTTAAAATTTATCCAAAATATCGTGGTGTCCAATATCTAAGAGAAATATCAATTCATTATTCTTGTAAAACCAAATAATTCGTATGTCCATATTTACAGAAGATTCCCATATGCCATCAGTACCTTGTATCTTCTTAGTTCTTAAAGATGGATGGGTGGGATCTTCTATGAAAAATTTAATTTTCTTCTTAGTTTGTTTCTTTTCTATTTCAGATAGGTTTTTATAGTGTTTTTTAAAGTCTTTTGAATAAGTAATTTTATAAGACATTACTTATCTAACTCCTCAAAAAGAGAGTCAATGGAATCAAAGATTGGTTGTTCACCATTTTTTATAGATTCTTTAATTTCATTTACTTGAGCTTTTAAATTTTTTATTATATGTTCTGGATAGATTGCAACTGGAGTTAGTATAATTTTCCCATTATCTTCCATAACTTCAAACTGATCACCTTGATTTAAATCCATTGAATTTACTATATCTTTTGGGATAGTGACTTGTGACTTAGCTTTTAGTTCAACTAACATGGTGAGACCTCCTAGGTTAGAAATTCTTACTTTCTAACTTGATTGTAATTGTTTCTAAGAAAAAGTCAAGCATCAATTAATTCGAAAAAAATTAAATTAAGATATAAGTTAGTTTGTGCAAAGCAAACTTGACAATAGATGCAAAGTATACTATACTTACAATAAAGATTTATTTTGAATAGAAGGTGGTTTATTGAAGACAAGGATAGCTGAATTAAGGAAAGAGAAGAAATTATCCCAAGCCGAGCTTGCTGACATAGTTGGAGTTACTAGGCAGACTATTACATCTATAGAAACTGGCAAGTACATAGCTTCTTTGCCCTTGGCTTATAAGATAGCAAAATATTTTGGATTAAAGATTGAAGATGTATTTGAACTTGAGGAGGAAGAATGAATTTAGAAAAATTTCGTGAAAAGTTGATAAGAAAAGAGAGAGTTTATAGAGCTTTTATAGGCTTTTCGATGGCGTTTTTGGGCTTTGTTAGATTTTTATTAAAAGACAACCTTGTGTTTAATGATTTATCATCAGGATTTTTAACAGGTCTTATCTTAGGGATGAATCTTATTTGTCTTTATCTTATTTTTAAAACCAATAAAGCCCTAAAAGACGAAAGATTATTGAAAGCGATGTATATAAGAGCATATGATGAGAGGGAAAATTTTATAAAAGTAAAATCAGCTTCTTATATAATAAGCATATTAGCTTTAGGAATTTTTATAGTCTCTATTATTGCTTCTTATATTAATATTATTGTATTTTATACACTTGCATTTACTGGAGTCTTTCTTTTATTAGTGGGTTTGGTGCTTAAAATATATTGGAGAAAGATGGTATAAGATTATAAGCATATTAGGTTAGCAATGTTTGAAGGTTTTTATGGGAAAATATAGGTTTGAGACAGAAAGATTATTTATTAGAGATATGGTTATTGATGATTGCGACGAAGTTTCAAAAATTTGGGGAAATGTAGATGTTGGTAAATATCTTTCTGATCCCTACTATAAAAATGGGGATGAGATAAGAAGTTGTTTTAAAAATGGCGAGCTTGATAATAGTGAAAGTTGGACTGATGATTTTTATTTTGTTCTACTTGATAAAATAAATAAACAAATAATCGGAACTACCTGTGCTTGGAAAATGGATGAAGAAGTTTGGGCAATAGGTTATACTTTCAAAAAAGAGTGTTGGGGTAAGGGACTTGCAACAGAACTTATTTGCTCTTTAGAGAAATTTGTTAAGGAAAAGGGTGGAAAATACATTTCTGCGGATGTTGCCAAAGAGAATATTGGTTCTATAAAAGCTTGTTACAATAATGGATTTAGTGACTATAGGCAAATAACTTTTAATAAATTAGGTACGGATATTATCTATGATGGGCTAGAGCTTAGAAAAAAGCTTGTAACTAGATAGATAATTCGGCATTTTTAATTAAATATTTTGAAATTATAATAAAGGCAGTATAGTAAAGTTATAAACAAATAAGGAGAGTTATATATAATGATTTTATAAGCAATATGGAAAGAGATACTGATTTTACCAGGGATTTTCCTTGGTGTGTTTTGGTATGCCATATTGTGGATGAGATTATTCTTTTAGGATAGGTCTGTTCACTTGGGACGGACTTTTTTTGTGGTAAATATTATTCATATGTGGCATATCGTCCTAGGAGGATATATGTTACAGATAAAAAACTTAGACATAACTTTGATTAAAGATGATAGGAAATTATTGGAAAATTTCAACCTAGCCTTAAATCCAGGCGATAAGGTAGGTCTTATTGGTGAAGAGGGTAATGGCAAGTCGATTCTTTTAAAGACTATAGTTGATAGGGGAGAAGTTGAAACTTATGCTCAAATAAGGGGAGAAATCCACAAAAAAGGCGAGATTATAGCCTATCTTCCCCAAAGCCTTGATGAAAAATTCTTGGCAATGACAGTTCACGACTACATGGACCAAGTCCTTGACCCAAGCCTTATAGATTATAATAAATTTTACAAGTATTTGGATGATTTTGGTCTGGATGAAGATTTGATTTTTGGAGACATAAAATTATCGGATTTGTCAGGCGGGGAAAGAGTTAAAATCCTTCTTTTGTTTGAACTTTTAAAAGATCCGACTTTATTTTTATTTGATGAACCGACCAATGACTTGGATTATGAATCGGTTAAAATTATTACCGATCTTATGAAAAAAATGGAAATCTCTTTGATTTTTGTTTCCCATGACCCAGCTCTCTTGAGGGAAGTGGCAAATAGGCTTGTTCACCTGGAGCAAGTTCACAGGCGCCAAGTCCCAAGACATACTGTATTTAACGGTGGCTATGAGTCATATATAAAAGAAAGGGAAAATCAGATAAGGATACAAAATGCAAGGGCAAGCAAAGAAAGAGAAGAATTTGATAAGAAGGAAGAAAGGTACAGAAGGGTCTACAATTCTGTAAAATACGCCATAAATACGACAAAAAATGATGCTGAGGGCAAAAATCTAAAGGATAAGATGGCTTCTGTAAAATCTTTGGAAAAAAGACTTCAAAAGGAAAAGGAAAAGCTCACTCCAAGACCTGATTTTGAGGATGCGATTGGAATATTTTTTGATGATAATATCGAGATTCCAAGAGCCAAAGTAGTTTTAGATTTTAAAATGAATGAGCTAAGGGTTGGAGGAAAAAATCTTTCTAAAAATATTGAGATACAAGTTAGAGGACCTCAAAAAATTTGTATAGTAGGTAAAAATGGTGCGGGTAAGACTAGTCTTTTAAAAAAGATTTATAAAAGCTTAAAAAATTCTGATTTGAAAATAGGATATATGCCCCAAGATTATTTTGAATATTTAGAAGATAAGGAAACTCCTATTTCCTACCTTGCAAAACAAGATAGCAAGGATGAAAAAATAAGAGTTTCAAATCTTCTTGGCAGCTTAAATTTTTCAAGGGAAGAAATGGAAAGAAGCCTTAAAAGCTTATCAGGCGGTCAAAAAGCCAAAGTGTTTTTTGCAAAAATGAATGTGGAAGGGGATCAAGCCCTAATCCTCGACGAACCAACAAGAAACCTATCTCCCCTTTCCCAACCAGAGATTATAGAAAGTCTCAAAGCCTATAAAGGAGCGATAATTGCTGTTTCCCACGATAGGGATTTTATAGATCAAGTTTTTGACCAGGTCTACAAGCTTGATTATAATGGTCTTAGAAAAATAAAATAAAAATTATAGGAAATCTAGGCAAAGTTATTGTTTGCAAATATTTATAATTTAGAAAAAAGATTATTAATAGTTCTAGATGCGAAAAAGACGGGAAATTCCCGTCTTTTATGCTTATTTTAGTTTTTTCCTGTATAAAGGGTTGAGGATCCTGGGTAGAGTTTGCCTAGTTCATCAAAGAGGAGACCGATGTCGCCGAAGCCTGTTTCTTCTAGGCGTTTTTGGGCTCTGGTGTTGGCTAGGTCGATGTCTTTGTTTGGAATCCTATCTACGACTTCCTTTTTAAATTCGTAGTGGTTGACCATAGCATCTTTGATTGCTTCGTAGTCTCTTTCTGAGGATCCGAATTTGATTAGGTCTTTGTAGTCTTCTGGATTTGCTGCACCTTCATTTTCATCTTTGTTTTCAGTCTGATCTCCTGTTAGGATCTCTTGGGCCATTTTTACGTAGTCATCGTAGTAGGCTAGTGGGTCCTTGTCATAGGCTTCGTGGAAGGCTTTTTCTACTTCTTTGTCTGTGAAGGCCCAAATTTGGTTGTAGTCTGCACCATTTTCTACCATGAGGTTTCTTTCCCATTTGAATTTATCGCCGATAGAATCATCGGTGCTTTTTTTCCAGTAGTATTTTGTTTCTATTGATTTTAGTGGGAATTTAAGTGATTTGTCTGGGTATTGACCTGCGAGTTCTTGGAAGAAGAAGTCTTTTACGTCCCAATATCCAGTTCTTTCGCTCATTTCTTCACATTTTTTGTAAAGGTCTATTAGTTCATCGTCATCTAGTTTTCTAGCAAGTGATGGGTCAAATTCTCCTATGTTTACCATGAGTTTTTTAAGGTTTTTGCCTGTAATTTCAAAATTACTTTCGTTTGCCTTCTCATCTTTAGGTGCTTCTTTTTCCTTTTCTTCTTGCTCTTTTTCTTTTTCTAAGTCAACCTTGCCGTCTAGGGCCTTGGCTATGGTTTCTTCAGAAACTTTGGATTCTGGTAGGTCGCTTCCTTTGCAACCTGTTATTACAAAGCCTAGGGCGAGGGCTAGGATTATTGTTTTTCTATTCATATTTCCATCCTTTTTAATTCCGTAATTATAAATTGATATATATAATGATACCATTTTAATGAATTTTATAAAGCTATCAAAAAGATGCAGGATTTTTTTCTTGGCAATATAAAATCTTTACAAATTTGTAACCGTTTTGTTGCAATTTCCTAGAAAATATTATATAATAGGGGTAGATTTTAGAATAGAGAACGAATGCCTGTAATTAAATTGTAATATAAGAGAGGGAAAAGACAATGAAAAAAATTAATAAAACTGTCCTGCTCGCCTCGACATTATTTATAACTTCCGCTATTAACCTAGCTGATAATGCCTATGCTAATGAAGATGTATTTGTCAAAGAGAGTGTGGATAAGATTAGCGAGGATAATGAAGGACTTGTTGATAAAACTCAAGAAATAGAAAGTAAGTCTTATAATAACTTAGATTTTAATGAAGTTAAACCTAGCGCTGATTCTACTTTTTCAAGTCTTGAAAAAACTGATAAGGATGCGACTAAGGCTCTTGATGAAGCTAAGGATAAGTCTAAGGATGGACAAGTTGATCCTAAGGCCATTCCAACAGTAGAAACTGGGACTCCTGCTGAGAAGAGAATTCCAGGTATTATTTATTATGACAATAGGGATCTTGATGAGGCTTTAAAAGAAGAAAAGTCTCTTTCTAGCGAGGTTAAAGACCTTCATAGCGAACAAAGCGAGATTGAAGAAGAAAATTACTACACAGGTTCTGCTGGTGGTTATTTTGTTAAAAAGAATAATAGGATTAACTATTATATAAACAACAAATTAGTTAGAAATGCTAATGTTAAGGTCAATGGTAGGATATATAGGGCTGATAAATTTGGTACTATTACAAATCCTAGGAATAAGTGGCTAAATATTGGCAAAGACATTTATTACAACAATAAAAATGGAAATATTCTTAAGGGTATTAACCAAATTGGTAAGTTTAAGTTCTGTTTTTCACAAGATGGTATTCTTGAGAGAAACAAAAAAGTTCTTACCAAAGATTCTTACTATGAAGTAGACAAGACTGGTAGGATGAAGACTGTTGCTAATAAGTGGGTCAATGTTAATAATGATATCTATAGGGTACTCGGAAATGGCAAGGTAGCCAGGGGTGTAACTAGGATTGGTAACAATGACTTCATGTTTGATAATGACGGCAAACTTCAAACCAACAAAAAAATGATTGTTTCAAACAAGTATTATGAAGTTAATGCCTCAGGTATAGTTACAAATCCAAAAAGCAAGTGGTTTGCTCTTGATGGCCAAACTTACTGGGTTAAGGAAGACGGCACTGTCGCTAAGGGTGCAGTTGAAGTTAACGGAAATACCTATGTATTTAACTATAATACTGGAGCAATGATTGCTGGTAGACCTTCCATAACTAATGGTCAATATTATATCACAGATGAAAAGGGTATATCTCAAATTATTAAGGATTCGTGGGTAACTTTTGAAGGTAAGACCTTCCACACCAATGAATCAGGCTATATCCAAAAGGGCCTTTGGGAAATTAATGGCAACCTATATTGTTTTGACAATGGTGGTTTACTTTTAAATTCTACCTATACCCAAAATGGAATCATATACAAGACAGATGAAAAGGGCATTGCAAGGATTGCAGGCTATACTGTAGTAGGCGATAAGGACATCGACTGCGTAATGCAATGGATGTTTGATGCTAAAAACAAACGCATGACTTACAATATGGGTCGTGGAAGAGTTACAGAAAAATCAGCAGACTGTTCATCAGCAGTGTTCAGATCCTTAATCTATGGTGGATTCCTAAAATCAGATGCCTATGTAGGCAATACCGAAACCTTATTTTCTATGGGAGATAAGGGAGAGGTAATGTACGAAATAGGCCCAGATGAGATAGATTATGGCGATATATTCGTAGCAGGTGTTCCAGGCAAGTCCTTAGGTGAGGGCGGCCACACAGGCTTTATCTTAAATAAAAACGAAGATACAATTATCCACATGAACTATTCAGGTAATGGAGTTTCAATCACTCCAAGGATAGGAAACATGGGAGATAAGTCAGGCAGACCTATAAAATACTTTAGGCTAGTAGGTGGTAAGTCTGATAGGCGATTCGTTGATAAAAAATAATAAAACAAAAACTAGGTCAGATTGACCTAGTTTTTTTGTGGGTAATTTTATGATTAATAAATTTTTTATATAAAAATTTTTAATAAAATAGCTAAGAAAATAAGGCACAAGTATAATGTTAGGGTGTGTAGAAACCAAAAATAAGATAAGGAGGATTATGAATTAATAAGTTATGGAAAAGAAAAATATAAACAATGGTTTCTTAGGCAAGATAATGTTATTAATAGTAGCGATTCTTTGGGGCTCTTCTTTAACGGTAGTTAAATTAGCATCCGACACCTTTAGACCTAACATGATCCTTGCTATAAGATTTACTGTATCAGCTATAATTTTATCAATAATATTTTGGAAAAAACTAAAGGCTATGACCAAACACGACATCAAAAATGGTTTATTAATAGGAGTGTTTTTGTTTATGGCGTACTCTATCCAAACAATTGGTGTAGGATATACAGACCCAGGAAGGTCTGCATTTTTATCTGCATCTTATTGCGTAATCGTACCATTTTTGGCATGGTTTGCCCTTAGTAAAAAACCTGATAGGTTTAATATCATTGCAGCAGTCTTTACAATTGCAGGCATATACTTTGTATCCATGGCAGGTGGAAAGGGAGGTTCGGTTTTTGACCAAGGAAGAGAAGCCATAATTGGTGATGGACTTGCCCTATTAGCAGGACTTTTGTTCGCGGCCCACATAGTAGCAGTCACAAAATTATCTGAGGGCAAGGACCCAATCCTTATGACCATCTTACAATTCACAATGGCAGCAATCTTATCAATCATAGTGACCCTTGTATTTGAAGATAATTCTGCCATGGTTTTAAGTAAAAAAGCCATTTTTGGAGTAGGCTACCTTGCTATAATGTGCACAAGTGTTGCCCTCCTCTTACAAAATATCGGACAAAAATATGCATCAGCATCTTCAGCCGCCATAATCTTGGCTACCGAATCTATTTTTGGCATCATAATTCCAGTATTTATGGGAATTGAGTCATTAACAACAAATAAGCTAATAGGCTTTGCCCTAATCTTTATAGCTATAATAGTATCTGAAACAAAGTTGAGTTTTCTAGGTTTTAGATCAAGTAAATAAGGGATAGCTTAGAAATTAAAAATAAAACTTAAGAAGAAATTAAAAATAAAAAAATCTCGGGAATATTGATATCCTTAAATTAGATTTTAGGTCTAACTTTTTTGAGGACAATTCATCTTCCTGGGATTTTTTAATTTAAAACCAACTCTTCTTGTGTAAATCTTTGTTAATATATTGATTTATGAAAAAAATTAAAATTATTTTTTGCATATTATACTAATAAAAGAATAGAACGAGTTAAAAAATAAAAAATAATGATAAGGCTTTTCCTAGTTAGCATAAAGAGGTTTAGCGCTATACAGTATTGTCAAATGTGAAAGAAGATACAAAATTTTTTAACATATTCCTTGAAATAATGATAGATGTTTGAATAAATATAAAACCAAATAAAAATAAATACGAAAATAACCCTTGAAAAACTCACATCATCATAATAAAATAATAAACTATAAAAGCTAAACAAAATTTTAGGGGGAAAAAATGAAAATGAAAAGAATTTTCTCTTCCATGATGGCCCTTGGCCTTGCAGCAACCCTTGTTGCTTGTGGTGGAGATGAAGCTAAGAAAGATGATGCTGCTGATAAGAAAGAAGATCAAGCAGCTGATAAAGCAGACGATAAAAAAGAAGATTCTAAAGAGGGGCAAGAACTTTCAGATGATGATAAAAAAGCCTTAGATTCTTTCGAAAAACAAACTGCAGATGACACTCTTGTAATTGGTACATCTGAAATGAGTGGAGACTTCTACCCAGGTTGGTCTAACAACTCTTACGATGTTAAGGTTAGAAAACTAATCGGTATCTATGGCAATAACTCATATGATACTCTTGTTCAAGATGAGGCTGGTCAATGGCAATACAACTCTGCATGTCTAGACAAAGAGCCAGAAACAGTTAAAAATGCTGATGGATCAGAAACAACTACTTTCACACTCAAAAAAGATTTGAAATGGTCAGATGGTTCACCAGTAACCTCTTATAACTACCTATTTAGTGCACTTTTCCATTCTTATCCTTCTTACCAATTGGTAACAGGATCAACTAATATAGGTTCAAACTCATTAAAGGGTTATGAAGCTTACAAGAATGGTGACAAGGATGTATTTGAAGGTCTACAAAAAGTTGACGATCAAACATTCAAGGTAACTGTAGATGCTTCCTTCCTACCATACTATGAGGAAGAATACCTAAAGGTAATAAGCCCATTCCCAACCCAAGCTATTTCTGAAAACCTAGCTGTTGCACCAGAAGGAAACAAGATTATAGCTAAAGATGGCTACAAACCAACAGATGCAGAAAAACAAGAATACGTTAAAAACATCGATGCTCAAATAGCTAAATCAAAAGAAGACTTTGATGAAAACAATCCAGCACCAAAAGAAGATGCAAAAGATGAAGAAAAGAAAGCATATGAAGAAGCTAAAAAAGCTCAAGAAGCAAAAGTAGCTGAACTTGAAGGCCGTAAGAAAGGCGATGTTGATGCAACAAGCATGCTAATTGAGGAAGCTATGCAAAAAGAATTCAACGAATATAGGACAGCACCAAAGATTTCTGCAGGTCCATACAAGTTTGATTCTTTTGAAAACAACATGGCAAAACTAAGCCTAAACGAATATTACCAAGGTAACTTCAAGGGTGATAAGGCTACAATTCCACACGTAATCGTACAAACAGTTAACAGCAAAATCGCAATCAACCTACTAGAAAATGGCGACATCGATATTTGGGATTCTGAAGCAGAAGGTGCTCTAATTGATCAAATGAGAGCTGCAGCAGACGAAGGAAAAATCGGTGGCTACAACACCTTTGAAAGAAATGGTTATGGTAACGTAACATTTATCACTGATAGGGGAGCTACAAAATATAAAGAAGTTAGACAAGCTATCGCTCACTTGATGGATAGGAACTCTTTCGTTCAATCATTCGCAGGTGGATATGGTGTAGTAACTAACGGTATGTACGGCACAAGCCAATGGATGTATAAGGAAAGAGGAGCCGACCTAGAAGCAAGCCCAGAATTCAACAAATACACCCTAAACCTAGAAGAAGCAAACAAATTATTGGATGCAACACCATATAAATTTGAAAAAGATGGTAAGACACCTTGGGATAAGAAAAAAGCTGATGAAGAATATGCTAAGAATCCAGATGGATTTGATTACTATAGGTATGATGAAAAAGGAAAGAAACTTCAAGTTAACCAATACGGTTCAGATGAATCTCCAATTACAACTCTAATTTCAAATCAAGTACCTGCTAACGCTAAACAAGTAGGTATGGAATACAATGTAACAGCAGGTTCATTTGCAACACTCCTTGATCTTTACTACTATCCAAAGGATGATGCTGAATATACAGCCTTCAACATGGGATTAGGATTTGAATCACCATACGATCCATGGTATCAATATTCTTCTAAGGGTCCAGATAACCACACAAAGACAAACGACCCTAAGGCAGATGAAATCACAGAAAAACTACGTAGAACCGATCCTAAAGATAAGGAAGGCTACTTAAACGCTTGGGAAGAATTCCAAAAATGGTACAACGACTACCTACCAGAAATTCCTCTATACTCTAACCAATACCACACAGGTTACTCAAAGAGGGTTAAAGGCTTTGACGTTAATACACCAGTTTGGGAATCACATGACCAAATTAACGCTATAAGAATAGAGAAATAAGTTACCCTTAACTAAATTAAGTACACAACGAAGCAAGGATTTATCCTTGCTTTTGTTGTGGGAAAATTTGTATATTATACAATCGAATTCATTATAAAAACTTTTTGAAATTAGATTTGCGTAAAGAGTTTACAAAAACCCCATATTATATCTTAGATTCGAAAGGAATATGAAGTGATTTGAAAAAAAATGCAAAGAAAAACTCGAAAATGATTGAAAAATTGGTGGGATATTAGAATATTTATGCAAAAAACTGAAAGGTCAAAGGCTCACAAACTTGACAAATTCAGTTTAATAAGATAAAATACTATACTATAAAAAGTTACTTAATTTTTAGGGGGAAAAAACTTATGAAAATGAAAAGAGTGTTTTCATCACTTATGGCCCTTGGCCTAGCGACAACTTTAGTTGCTTGTGGTGGAGATAAGGCAAAAGATGCCGAAGAAAAAAAAGACGACAAGGCAGCAGAAGCTCCAGCTGATAATAAAGAAGCACCAGCTGATGGCGAAGAAGCAAAAGATGACAAGGCAGAGCTTGACTCTTTTGACAAACAAACTGCTGATGACACCCTAGTAATCGGTGCTGTTCAAGAGTTTAACGGAGACTTCCTACAAGGTTGGACAAACAACTCAATGGACGTTAAGGCTAGAAGATTCCTAGGAATCGAAGGAAATAACGGATACGGTACAGTTGTTCAAGACGAAGGTGGTCAATGGGTTAACAATGCTGCCGTTCTTAAAGAAGATCCACAAGTTGTTAAAAATGCTGATGGATCTGAAACAACAACTTACAAGATTAAAGAAGACCTTAAGTGGTCAGACGGTAAACCAGTTACAGCTGATGACTACCTATTTGGATCCTTACTTCACACCTATCCATCATACCAATTAGTAACAGGATCAACATCAATCGGTGATGACCCACTAATGGGCTATGAAGCATACAAGAGTGGTAAAAAAGATACTTTTGACGGTCTAAAGAAGATTGATGACTATACTTTCAGCGTAACAGTTGATGCATCATTTCTACCATATTATGAAGAAGCAGCTCTAAAAGCCTTCGGACCATATCCAATGCACGCTGTATCTGACAACCTAGCTGTATCTAAAGAAGGTAACAAGATAGTAGCTAAAGAAGGTTACAAACCAACTGAAGAAGATAAGAAAAAATACATCGAAAATATCGACAATCAAATAGCAAAATCTAAAGAAGATTTCGAAGAAAACAACCCAGCACCAAAAGCTGATGCAAAAGAAGATGAGAAAAAAGCTTACGAAGAAGCTAAAAAAGCTCACGATGAAGATATAGCTAAACTTGAAAAGAGAAAAGAAGGCGATATCGACCCAACAAGCATGCTTATTGAAGATGCTATGATTAAGGAATACAACGAATACAGGATTAAACCAACTGTAACATGTGGACCTTACAAATTTGATTCATTTGGAAACAACATGATCAAAATGAGCATCAACGAAAACTATGCAGGTAACTTCAGAGGCGAAAAACCATCTATTCCACACGTAATTCTTCAATACGTAAACAAAAAAATCGCAATCGACCTACTAGAAAATGGCGACATCGATATTTGGGAAGCAGAAGGCGAAGGTCCACTAATCGATCAAATGAGAGCTGCAGCAGACGAAGGTAAAATCGGTGGCTACAACACATTTGAAAGAAATGGTTATGGTAACGTAACATTCTTAACAGACAGAGGAGCTACAAAATATAAAGAAGTTAGACAAGCTATCGCTCACCTAATGGATAGAAATAACTTTGTACAATCATTCGCAGGTGGTTACGGTGTTGTAACCAACGGTATGTACGGTACAAGCCAATGGATGTATAAGGAAAGAGGAGCAGATCTTGAAGCAAATCCTAAGTTTAAGAAATATCAATTAAACCTTGATGAAGCTAATAAACTTCTTGATGCGACTCCATACACATTCGAAAAAGATGGAAAAACTCCATGGGATAAGAAAAAAGCTGATGAAGAATTTGCTAAAAACCCAGATGGTTTCGAATATTACAGATATGATAAAGATGGTAAGAAACTTCAAGTTAATCAATACGGTTCAGATGAATCTCCAATCACAACCCTTATCTCAAACCAAGTTCCAGTAAATGCTAAGCAAGTAGGTATGGAATACAACGTAACAGCTGGTTCATTTGCAACCCTACTTGATTACTACACTAACCCAAAAGAAGATGCTGAATATACAGCATTCAACATGGGTACAGGATTTGGTACACCATTCGATCCATGGTACCAATACAACTCAAAAGGATCTGACAACAAGACAAGAACAAATGATCCAAAAGCTGACGAAATCACAGTTAAACTTCGTCAAACAGATCCAAAAGATAAAGAAGGTTACCTAAATAACTGGGAAGAATTCGAAATGTGGTACAACGATTATCTACCAGAAATTCCTCTATACTCTAACCAATACCACACAGGTTATACAAAGAGAGTTAAGGGATTCGATATCAACACACCAGTTTGGGAATCTGAATACCAAATCAATGCTATGAGCTTAGAAAAATAAGAAAATAGATAAGACAAGGCCAGCTGGTCTTGTCTTTTTTTATGAAAAAGAAAAAGATGATGGTTAAAAGAAATTATATTATTAGCTTGGAAGCTTAGAGGGGCTATCTTAAAATTTATACTAAAATGAAAAATATTTTGAGAGTTTGAGAAATAATTGGTATAAAAGGATTAAATCATGTCTAATTAAATGTGCTAAGCTACCGCAAAGATGAAATAAATAGAGTATAATATAAATGTAATTATTAGAAAAATTTAGCAAGTCAAGGAATTACTAATTTAGCTGTTAGGTTTTTTTGAAAAAAATATGACTTACAGTAAATGAAAATTTATGCTAGCTATCCTTATCAATATTTACAAAACTTTATAAATATACAAAAAAACCTAGAAAGAGTCCTTATCATTTGGGAGAAAATAGGATTTTTATAAAGTTTAAGGTTGACAAAAGCGTCTAAATATAATACTATTGTAGGTATAAATTATATGATTGAGGACTGGGCCCAAAATTAATTGAAACGTTGACCAATACATAAAAGCCCGTCCAAATCAAAACAGGAAGGATATATATGTTACGTTATATAGTTAAGAGAATTTTAAACTTAATACCAGTAGCTCTTATAATATCTATCATGCTTTTTGCCTTTTCTAAGGCGATGCCAGGAGATCCTATCCAGGCTATGATCCCTACTACAGGTAGGATGACCAAGGCACAAAAAGAAGAGATGTATAAGAATTTACAAGCTAGGTATGGCTACGATAAGCCTCTACCAGAACAATATGTTAGATGGCTAGGTAGGACCCTTAAGGGCGACTTTGGTGAGTCTACTAGAGTTAGAAGACCAGTTAAAGAGTACCTATCCGAACCACTTAAAAATACAATTTATTTAAATATAGGTTCTACAGTAATTTCCTTTGTGCTTTCGGTGCTCATAGGAATTAGGTCGGCTACCCACAAGGGAGGCATTTTCGACAAGACGGCCCAGACTTTGACCCTAGTTGGTCTATCTGTACCGACCTTCTTTATTGGACTTATTTTGATATTCTTCTTTGCCTTTAGGTTAAAGATGTTCCCTGCAAATGGTATGCCAAGGGTTAATGCTTTTGCAGAATGGTTAAAATATCTAACCCTACCTACTTTGACCTTAACTGTAGGATCCCTTGCGTCCCTTTCTAGGTATGTAAGAAATTCTATGTTAGATGCTCTTGACCAAGACTATATCAGAACAGCTAGGTCTAAGGGTTTAAAAGAAAAGACAGTTGTATATTCTCATGCCTTTAGAAATGCTTTAATTCCAGTAGTTACAGCGTTGACATGGGCAGTACTTGGTATGTTCTCAGGTTCTGCTATTACAGAGAGGATTTTTTCCTACAGGGGAATAGGTAATGAGCTTATTACTGCGGTAATGGCGCAAGACTACAATATCATTCTTGCCCTATCAATGTTTTATGCCATCCTTACCCTTTTAGGAAACCTATTGATGGATATAGCTTACGCCCTAGTAGATCCAAGAGTTAAGTTGGAGGCTTAATATGAATAGAAAAATAAATAAACCATTTAAATCTTATCTTAGCTTCCTAAAAACTTATTTTTTAAGAGGGTTTACTTTTGCGACTGGCATGGAAGATGATATCCCAACTCCTAACAATGAAAAGGAACCAAATACAGATGTTCAAGCAAATAGTCAAGGTGGACCTGACAAGGAACCAGAAAATGACAAACTAAAAGAAGAAGCTATCATGAGCCCAGGTAAGGTTGCTATTAGAAATTACTTTAGAAACCCTCTTGGTGTTATTGGGCTTGCTATGTTTATAGCTATAGTTCTTGTGATTTTTGTAGGTTCAAAATTATTACCATTTAACCAATATTATTCTCAAGGTAACTTAACAAACGTAGCTCCAGGTGCCGGATATATGAATTATCCAAGTGCAATGGAAAAAGAAGGTGTTGAAAAGATTTCTATAGGCAACACTTTTGCCGTAGGTCTTACAAAAGAAGGTAACATATATTTTTGGGGCTCTGATAACGAGGATAAGGTTCTTTCTATGCCTGAAGGAGTTAAAAAAAATCTAGAGGGTAAGAAAATAATAGATGTAGCAGCGGGTGATAGACATATTCTTGTTGCTACTGATGATAACAATGTATATGGTTGGGGTAATAAGACTTTCGACCAGACAAAATTGCCTGGTATGCAGGCAGCCCAAATCAAAAAAGAAGGTATAGCAAAAATTGGTGGGGGTACCCAATATTCAGTGGTTCTAACTAAGGCTAACAATATTGTTATTTGGGGTTCTACCTTAGCATCAAGACTTGATATGATTCCTTCTAAGATTCAAGGACAGATTGTAGATTTTGATTGTAATACTATAAATGTAATTGTTGTTAAAAAAGATGGGTCTGTTGATCTTCTGGGTGTTAGAGGTGCAGAAAATGATACAGCTATGCCTGCTGAACTTAGGGAAGGCAAGGTTAAGGCTAAGAAGGCAGTTCTTACTGCAAATTCTGCTGCGGCTCTTACAGAAGATGGCAAACTTTATGTTTGGGGACCATCTAGAGATAAATTATCTGGTGACTTTGTACCAAAATTCGATGCTAAAATCGTAGATATTGAAGCCGGAGATTCTGTATTATCAGCTCTTGATGAAAATGGAAAATTATATCAATGGGGCGTTGATAATTACGGAGAAACTAAAACACCAGAAGGTGAATTTTCTCAAATATTTGAAAATTACTTTAATAACTATGCTGTAGATAAAGAAGGAAAAATTAAAACTTGGGGACTAAACGGTTTTAGGTTTGGTTCAGATGACCAAGGTCGTGATATCTTTACAAGACTTATCCATGGTGGCAAGATGACTATGATCATTTCCCTTATTTCGTCAATCATCCAAATTGGACTTGGTGTTTTAATAGGTATGGTTTCAGGTTTTGTTGGTGGTAGAGTTGATAATATTTTGATGAGGATTTCAGAGATTGTTGCGTCATTCCCATTCTACCCAATGCTTATCTCCCTATCAGCTCTTCTCCCACCAGGAGCTAGCCAAGAGCAAAGAATAACTATGGTTATGATTCTTTTGGGTATCTTAGGTTGGACAGGGCTTGCCCGTTTGGTACGTGGACAAATCCTTGCAGAGCGTGAGAGGGATTATATTACTGCGGCCAAGGCCCTTGGTGTTAAGGACTGGTCGATCATGGTTAAGCACATACTCCCTAACGTCCTTTCAATTGTAATAGTAAATGCGACAATTGGTTATGCAGGTAACCTTCTTACTGAAAGTGGTCTTTCATTCTTAGGTTTTGGTGTTCAAGAGCCTACACCTTCTTGGGGCAATATGCTTACAGCTGCCCAAAGTTCAGATGTACTTAACACTTACTGGTGGAGATGGGTATTCCCAGCCCTAGCAGTATTCTTGACATCATTCTCAGTTAACCTTATTGGTGATGCCCTAAGAGATGCAATTGACCCAAGAGCAAACGAGAGATAGGTGAAATTATGAGCTTACTTGAAATAAACAATCTTCATACCTACTTTTCTACTAGACGTGGTCTAATTAAGGCTGTTAATGACGTTACCCTCTCTGTTGATGAGGGTAAGACTTTGGGTCTTGTAGGTGAGTCTGGATCTGGTAAGAGTCAGACAGCGATGAGTATTCTCCAGTTGTTTGAATCTAATCAAAAAATCTATGGTGGTGAGATAATTTTCGAAGGGGAGAAAATCTCCGACTATAATACAAGCCAAATGGAGCATATCAGGGGTAATAAGATTTCTATGATCTTCCAAGAACCTATGAGTTCTTTAAACCCTGTATTTACTGTAGAAAAACAACTCTCTGAAGTGCTAATGCTTCATAAAAAAATGAATAAAAAAGAAGCTGCCGAAAGGGTTAAGGAACTTTTAGCGGCAGTTAAAATTCCAAACCCACATGTAGTTACTAAGCAATATCCATTTGAGTTATCAGGTGGTATGAACCAAAGGGTTATGATAGCTATGGCACTTGCTTGTGAGCCAAAGCTCCTTATAGCTGATGAGCCAACTACAGCCCTCGACGTAACAATCCAAGCCCAAATCTTAAGGCTAATGAATGACCTTAAGCATAAGGCTGGTACATCAATCCTCTTTATCACCCACGACCTTGGTGTTATTAACCAAATGGCTGATGAAGTGGCTGTTATGTATTGTGGACAAATCGTTGAGCAATCACCAGTAGAATTTATCTTCAAACGTGATATAACAGATTTCAACCACCCATACACTGTAGCGCTCCTAAATTCTATCCCATCTATCACCTCAGATAGGAATGAGAGATTGGATATAATACCAGGCAGCGTTCCTCACCCATTAAACTTACCAGAAGGTTGTAAGTTTGCTGATAGGTGTAAGTTTGCTACAGAAAGATGTATAAAAGAAATGCCAGAATTAAAGGCAGTTAATGAAAATCAATTAATTAGGTGCCATTACCCAAATAGAAAGGAAAGAGAAGATGGAAAATAAAGACAAAAAGGTCTTATTTAAGATAAGAAACCTTAAAAAATATTTCCCTCTTAAGAAAAAGGGTCTTTTTCACAAGGGCCCGGGCGAATATGTCCATGCCAATGAGTCTATATCTATAGACATCTATGAGGGTGAAACACTTGGTCTTGTAGGAGAGTCAGGTTGTGGAAAGTCTACCTTTGGTAGGACTCTTCTACAGATATATGAGCAAACAGAGGGAACAACCCTATACTACGGAAAAACCCTAGAAGAACTTGCCCCAGAATACATGGGCAATATGATCAGTAAAATTCCATCAAAATTCCCTAACTACCACAAGGAGTTAGAAGAATTAAATAAGATTTATGAAGATTTAGAAAAATCTGAAACTGATGAAGCCAGGGCAATGAACAACGAAAAAGCCATGTTCAAACGTCGTGAAATCGAAGAAGAATACCTTAACATGATAAGGATTGCCGGTGGACTTCTTGCTTCAGATGACCTAAATAAGGTTTCAAGGATACTAAGTGACGAATACCAAATCTTAAAAGAAAGAGCCAAGGTTTATATCGAAATAGAAGAATTCGAGCAAAAGGCTCAGATGATGGTAAGAACCTGGGATGAATACTACAAAATTCTAGATGAAGATCCAAAATATAAGGAATTAAAAGAAAAGGCTGATGCCATAACCAAGAGAGTCGAAGAAAAAAGAGCTGAAATCGAGGCTTATAGAGATACTCTCAGGGATAAGGAAAAGTTCAATGAACTTGAAAAAGAGCTTGATCCAGGTATCGACCTATCAGAATTAAATAAAGAAGAAATGAGAGAATTACGTAAGGATTTACAAATGATTTTCCAAGACCCTTACGGATCTCTAGATACAAAGATGACTGTAGGAAATATAATTGGTGAAGGTGTACTAGGTCACAACCTTTTCAAATCAAGAAATGAAAAAGGTTACAACGAATACATCCAAGAAACTATGGGAAAATGTGGTCTTGCTCCATACTTCCTACACAGATATCCTCACCAATTCTCCGGTGGCCAAAGACAAAGAATAGGTATAGCAAGAGCCCTTGCCCTAAAACCAAGCTTTATAGTTTGTGACGAGGCAGTATCTGCCCTTGACGTATCTATCCAGTCACAAATCATCAACCTTCTTCAAGACCTAAAAGAACAAAACAACCTAACCTACTTATTCATTACTCACGACCTTTCAGTAGTAAAATATATATCTGACAGGATAGGTGTAATGTACTTAGGAGTAATGGTAGAGCTTACAGACTCTGAAAAAATATTTGCAAACCCACTCCACCCATACACAAAGGCCCTACTTTCAGCTATACCAAGAACTGATGTAGACCAAGGTCAGGAGCTAGCAGTAATCGAAGGAGATATACCGTCAGCAGTGAGACCACCAAAGGGATGTAGGTTCCACACAAGGTGTGAATATGCAATGGACATCTGCAAAAACTTTGAACCAGAACTTAAAGATGTTGGCGATGGTCACTACGTAGCCTGCCATCTAATGGACGTATCTGAAGAAGAAAAAGAAAAAGCTCATGCAGCAAGCCTTGCTCGTAGAGCCAAAGAAGCTGAAGAATTAGAAGAAATAAGCGCTATATGAAAAGACCAATAGACAGGTTCAAGGGGAAAACTAGGGAGGAAATCGAAGAAAAAGAAGCCCTCCTAGACAAAGATAATTTAGAAAAAGGGGATAGGCTAGCAATGTTTCTAGCAGCAATGAGGGTCTTCATGCCCTTCGTTCTCTTAATCCTCGCCCCAATATTTTTAATAGCATATTTCATGTGAAAACCAGGATTTTATAAATTCTGGTTTTTTTGTTCCAGAAAACTATTAATAGTTTTTATCCTAGATAAATTATCAATTTTGTTAATCCTAGATTAACTATATCTTGTATATTTTTTAGCCATTAACGTGGCTGCTCCGTTCAAAGGGGAGGCCCAAGGGACCTTCCGCCGCTCTCGGCCGCTGGGCAAATTGTCCATCACCCGCCTCCCCTTAAATCCTGGAATAGCCCGTCGGCTCGTGGAGACCAACACCCCCGAGCGGCTCCTTGTGCGGAGTGCGGATAATGATGCTTGCCTTTCGGCAAGCTTTTTTGTGTAGAGTGAATTACTTTGTATAAGATTACGTATCTTCATACTGATTTCTTATCGTCGGGTTGCTAAAAACTGATAACTCGCTATCGCTCAAACAATCAGTTTTCTTAACGCAACCCTAGATTAGAAATCTTTACCCAATAAAAAGGAGAATTAGTCTCGAAGTTCCAGATTTTGCTGGGCTCGTTTGGCTTCGCCAAACATTGCTAAATTAGTGTTTGTTTTCAAACAAAGAAGAAAAAATCACAAGACTATATATTTTAAAATACCAAGCATCCGTAAAGAAAATTGCACTGACAGCTTTTTACGAATACAGAAAACAATAAATACTGTGAACTAATTTTTAAATAAAAAATACAAGTCAGACTAGATTGCAATTTTTAGGAGGATTGGGATTTTAAAAAGTAAGAAGATAGCAATACTAAAACGAAGACGAAAACCATATTTAAAAAAGATTTTCGAAGAAAATCTACCTTATTTGCTCCCCGCTATAGGGGCCGCTCGGGGGTGTAGCGGAAAGGGGGCCTGGGGGAACCCAGTGAGGGACTCTGCGGAAGGTCCCTTGGGGTTCCCCCAGTTACGGAGTGGTCATGTAAATGACCTAGAACATTTATAAGATAAGTTCAATCTCAGATTGAAGAAAAAAAGATGTTAATCCTGGATTAATAGACTCACCTAGTGAAAAGATAATTTATCTCGGATAAAAATCTTGGATAATAAAGAAAAAAGAATATAATATTTCCTAATGAGGTAAAAACAACAAAGCGCCAGATCCCTTTGGGATGACGAGGGAGGAAGTTATCGAAAATTCGGCGGGAGCTTCCTGGGTTCACAGCCCTAGTGTTAGACAAAAGCAGAGAGCAATTTCTGTGACAGAGAAGATACAGTGGCCTCATGAAAAATTTATTAAGGAGGCACTATGTGCGGAATAGTTTGTTATAGGGGCAAGCTTGATGCCAGGGAAGTAATCGTAGATGGTCTTGAGAAACTTGAGTACCGCGGTTACGACTCGGCGGGGCTCGCTGTCATTGATGAGGGCAAAATTTCTGTGGTTAAAAAGGCAGGTAAGCTTGCGAACCTTAAAAAAGCTCTAGAAGATAATCCGATTGATGGAAAGATTGGTATAGGTCATATTAGGTGGGCGACCCACGGGGAAGCAAGTGATATCAATAGCCATCCCCATCTTTCTAATAATGGAAAAATTGCTGTAGTTCACAATGGGATTATTGAAAATTACAGGGAATTGAAAAAAGACCTAGAAGAAGAAGGCTATAGCTTTAAATCATCTACAGATACTGAAGTAATCGCTGTTCTTCTAGAAAAATACTATGACGGCGACCTTTTTGAGGCTGTGAAAAAAGTTAAGGATAGACTCGAAGGTTCTTTTGCTTGTGGGATAATTTCAGCTGATGAACCAGAAAGGCTAATTGGCATGAGAGTCGAAAGCCCACTTGTAGTTGGCCTTATGGAAGAAGGAACCATAATGGCAAGCGATATTCCTTCCCTTCTAAAATATACCAAGGATGTAATTTACCTAGAAAATGGAGATATAATCGATATTAAAGTTGGTAGCTACACCATTTATGATAAAAATAATAAGGAAATTCAAAGGGAAATCAAAAAGATAAGTTGGTCGGTGGATGCAGCAACCAAGGCTGGTTACGATCATTTTATGATCAAAGAAATCAACGAGCAGGCTGCAGTTGTTAAGGAACTTTTAAATTTGGATATCAAAAATGGAGAGGTTGACTTTGAAGGAGATTCTTTTAGTCAAGCTGAAATCGAGAACTTTGAGAGAATCTATATAGTAGCATGTGGTACAGCCTACCACGCTGGACTAGTTGGCAAGGTAGCAATAGAAAAACTTGCGAAAATTCCTGTTATATGCGACCTCGCGTCAGAATTTAGGTACAATGATCCATTTTTGGATAAAAAAACTTTGGTAATATTCATATCCCAATCAGGTGAAACTGCAGACAGTCTAAAAGCCCTAAGACTTGCCAAGGAAAAAGGAGCAAAAACCCTTCTAATCACAAACACCTTGGCGTCATCCATGGACAGGGAAGCAGACAAGTCTATTTATTGCTATGCAGGACCAGAAATTGCAGTAGCATCAACTAAAGCCTACACCAGCCAAATCCTAAACCTCTACCTACTTGCCCTAGATTTTGCTAGGAAATTAGTTGGGATTTCTAAATATGATTACGATAAAATAATTGAAAATTTGAAGGAAATTCCAGAAAAAATCGACCAAATCCTAGTCAAAGATGAAATAATAAAAGATTTTGCCAGAGAAATAAAGGACCAACAAAGTCTATTCTATATAGGCAGAGGGCTTGATTATGCAACAAGCATCGAGGCAGCCCTCAAGCTAAAGGAAGTATCCTATATTCACACAGAAGCCTTTGCGGCAGGGGAATTAAAGCATGGAACAATTTCACTTATAGAAGAAAAAACTCCAGTCATAGCAATAATGACCCAGAAAAACCTCACAGGCAAGAGCCTATCAAATGTAGAAGAAGTAGTTGCAAGGGGAGCGAATGTATTTATAATCACATCCCACAAAGACGCAAGGATGGAAAAAATAACAGAAAAAATCTGCGAAGTGCCAGAGACTTTAGACATCCTCTACCCACTCCTAACAGTAATCCCAGCTCAACTAATGGCCTACTACACTTCAACAGCTAAAGGCATTGACGTTGATAAACCAAGAAATCTAGCAAAATCTGTAACAGTTGAATAGAATTTTAATTATAAAAAGTTCGATGTTTATTAGAAACGTGTTGATAAAAGCAAAATATACTTTTATCAACACGTTTTTTTGAACATAGTGATTCTATTTATAAGGCGACTAATTAAATGGCTTGTATAGCTTGACATCGATTTCAAAAGGTGCTATATTATACACAAGGGGCGTATATAGATACTTAAACGCAAATACGAACCAAATTCAAAATGGCCATTTGAATTTATAAAACGCTGACCGGTAATTTATATTTTGTTCTATTATTGAAATTAGTAATTACAGAAATAAATTAATGTAATTTAAAGATTTGAATGTGAGGAAGGGCGGTGTTAATACACTACATGCTTATGAGTAATTGCACTATGTAGATTTAGAAATTTATATCTTATAATATGGTGGAATTTTAGAACTCAAGATTTAGTTTATTAAGAAAAGAAATTGATTAGTTATTAATTAATTCAAATTATGGTTGATGTGATATAATATCCTTAAGAAATGGAGGAGTTATGAAAGAAGAATTACACAATCCAACCTTAAGAGTTGTAAAAATTCTTGACTTAGTAAATGATAACCAAGAAGGTATTTCTTTAATAGATATATCAAAAAAATTACAAATTCCAAAAAGTACAATAAGTCCAATATTAAAAACATTGGTTTTAACTAACTTGTTAAAAAGGGATCAGAATGGTTTATATACTGCTTCTTTTAAATTATTTCAGTTAGGTCTTTCATATTCAGGAAAGCTTGATACTCTATCTATGATAAGAGAGCAAATGGAAATTGTAGTGGAAAAAATTGGTGAAATTGTACAATTTGGAGTTTTGATTGGAGATAATGTTTTATATCTGCAGAAGGTAAATTCACCTGATAATATTGAAATTGTTAGTTCGGTGGGTAAAAAAATTCCTGCAGTTTATACTAGTCTTGGCAAAGCTTTACTTTCACAATACACAGACGACGAAATTAAAGAAAGATTTAAAAATTATGAGTTTAAAAGTTATACAAAATACTCAATAAAGAATGTAGATGAATTGATTGATCATATAAGGATGGTAAGAAAAAAAGGATATGCAGTTGAAAATCAAGAATATACTCTTGATACATCTTGCATTGCTGTTCCAATAAGAGAAAAAGGAATAATTAAGGCATCTATGTCGGCGACATATCCAATGTTTAGAAAAAAGGAAAATACTGAGAAGGAAATTTCAGAAGTACTTCTTTTTCAGCAGCAGATTATAGAAGATATTATTAAAATACAAAATTTGAGATTGGATTTTACTAGTTCGAGAAATAAGGAAATAATAAAATAAAATATATAATTATATTCTTAGTATCAAGAATTTATATTCCGAGATCTCAAAATTATAATGAGGAGCATTATGAAAAAAGAGATAATTACACCTATACTAACTATTTTAGATGAAAATGGAAAGTTTGATAAGGCAGGCAATGAGAAATTAATAGATTACGTTATAAGTAATGGAGTTGATGGAATTTTAATTCTTGGAAGTTCTGGAGAATTTAATAAGTTCTCTACTGAAGAAAAAAAAGAAATCGCAAAATTTTATTTAGATAAAATAAATAAAAGAGTAAAAGCTATAGTAGGAGCTGCATGTATAAATTATAATGAAACAATTGATCTTGCTAATTATGCTATAAGCAATGGGGCAGATGGAGTAATGCTATTAAGTGATTTATATTTCAAATTATCACAAAAAGATTTCTTCCACTACTATGACAAATTATGTAAAAATATAAACGGGGACGTATATATTTATAACTATCCAGCCAATAGTGGAAATAGTATAGATGCCGATACTATTTATAAAATAAAAAAAGAAAATGACAATTTAAGAGGAATAAAAGACACAGTTTCAGATTTTAGTCATACAAAAGAAGTTATAAAAACCATGAAACAAGATTTTAGTGATTTTAAAATTTACTCAGGTTATGATAATCAATTTGAAAAAAATTACCTAGAAGGTGGAGATGGAAATATATCTGCTCTATCAAACATTGTACCAGATTTATGGACTAAATGGGTAAAAGCAGCAAATGACAATACTGATGAATTTAAAGCATGCTCTGAAAAAATAGATGGACTAATGGAATTATATTCGTTAGATAGCAATTTATTTCATATATTTAAATATATGGTAAAATATGTCGGCTTGGATATATCAACATACACAATGTTTCCATTTGATGAATTGCCTGAAGAGCAAATTAATAAAGGTAAAGAGATAATCGACAAGTTCTATAAAAAATAGATGGTTAGAGGTTAATTATGGAATATTTATTATCATTACTTCCAGTAATATTAGTGCTAATAGGTATTGTTGTATTAAAAAAGTCAGCTAGAAACACTGCGCTATTGACCATGATATTTACAATAATATTGGCATGTTTTAAATTTCAAGTTACAGGTGAAATGGTATTTGCTGACATAAAATCAGGAATTATTAATGCACTTTATATAGCGGCTATAATATTTGGTGCATTTAGCTTACTCAATTTGATGAAAATTTCAGGGGCATTAAATGTAATAAATAATACACTTTTGAAGATAACAAATGATAAACGTGTATTGATAATAATTGTTGCTTTTGGATTTGGAGCATTCCTAGAAGGTGCAGCCGGTGGTGGAAGCCCTGCAGCTATAGTCACTCCGTTTTTAGTTGGTCTTGGTTTTGAGCCAATGTTATCAATAGTCGCTGCTTTATTGTGCAATGGAATGTTTGCAGCGTTTGGTGGAGCAGGAAACCCTGTAGTTTCAGGTGTGGCCCCAATAGCTTCTGATTTAAGTGTGACTCTTGCATCAAAGGCATCTGGTATGATGCTTCCAATAATAGGCCTTGTTTTCCCATTCATATTAATATATACCTTGTATGGTAAGAATGGATTTAAAAATTTAGGAAAATATCTTGCAATTACTGGAATAGTTTATTCGTTAACAATGTATTTGATTTCAAATTATATTGGTCCCGAGTTAGTTGCCTTAATGTGTGGGGTATTTATTATGCTATCATCATTGGCGTATGTAAAGCTAATTGGTATAGATACACCTGATGAGTTTAAATACGAATACAGCGGAAAGACAAATATTGAGGAGAAATATAGCTTCTTCCAAGCATCATCACCTTACTTATTACTATTAATATTGCTCCCAGCAGCTAGATTTTTAATACCTATGAAAATTTTAGCTAGGTTTGGATACGGTACATGGGTAGGAACAGTAATTTTTATATGTGCAAGCATCGGAACATTAATACTTAAACAAGGTCACAATTTTAAAACTATTGTGCTTGAAGCATTAAAAGGAGTAATACCAGCATTTATAACAATGGTATCTTTGTTAATAATAGCAAATACTATGAAATCTGCTGGAATGATATTAACAATAGCAACAGGTTTATCACACACAGGAGCGTTTTATCCTTTTATTGCAGTTCTTATTGGATCATTAGGTTCATTTATGACTGGAACAGCAGCAGGCGCAAATATAATGTTTGCACCTTTGCATTTGCAAACATCTCAATTACTAAACCTAAATATAGCTGTATTATTTGGTGCGAATAATACAGGATCTTCATTGGGAAATGCAATATGTCCTAATAATATTGTTGCCGTTTCTACAGTTGTAGGAATGAAGAATTCAGAGGGAAAAATTTTAAATAGAGTCCTTAAAGGATGGGCTTTATTAGTTTTCATAGGTGGATTGTTAGCTATATTAATAAATAGTTATTCAACAACTTTGGGATTATAGAGATATAACAGATAATGTAAACTTGTAGATGAAAATTATTTGAAAAAAATATATTAACCTCCAGGATATATAAATTTTGTATATCATGGAGGTTTTTAATTGGAGGAGTAAGAAAATTATTATCAGATCTTAACCCTCTATTGACCTTGTTTCTTTTTTTATTTCTTCTGGTATTAGTTTGTTTGAAAAATAAATTAGGGCTGCTGTTAGGACTGTGTCATCTACATAGCCTAAAAATGGGAAGATGTCTGGGATTACATCTGCTGGTAGGGCGATGTAGATTAGGGAGAGGGCGGCGAGGAGTTTGGCTAACATGGGTGTGTCCTTGTTGGTTAGGGCCCTGAAATATCTTGGTATTAATTTTCTTAATTTATTCATAAGCTTACATCCTTTATATAAAACTTTAATTTTCTTAACTTCTAATATCATTATACTAGGAAAAATTAAAAATCAAGTGAATATTATTAATGTGTTATTTTGATTTATTCAAAAAACCTAGTCTTTATTTAAAATGATGGCTTTGGGTATAATAATATAAAGAAAGAAGGTAAAAATGGGAATTAGATTTAGAAAAAGTATAAATTTAGGCAAGGGATTTAGGATAAATATGTCTAAGTCTGGACCAGGATTTTCTTGGGGTGGCAAGGGCTTTAGGATTACAAAGAAAGCGAGCGGTGGCTTTAGGACTACTGCCTTTCTACCGGGGACAGGTCTTTCCTACCAAAAAGATTTCTCAAATCCTTTTGGGGGAGGAGTTAAGAAAAAATCCAGCCCTAAAAATGAAATTTTTAGCAATGATGATTCTAAAATTGAATCTAGAGACTTCGGGCTTGATTTTAAAAACTTGGAATCAACTGGACTTAAAAATGTTATAGACGAAGCTGGCTACAAGTATCCATTAAGAAGTATGGGGCTTTTGGTCTTTATACTTGGCATTGTCCTTACTTTCATAAGGCCCTTTCTTGTGATTGTTGCAATAATAGGGGCTCTTATGTATTTTTACAAAAAGAAAAGTCCGGTTGAAATCGAATACGATTTTGAAGGTGATTCGGGCAAGGAATACGATCTTACCAACAAGCTTCTTCGAGGGATTTTAGAAAGCGACAAGGTTTGGTTGGTTGATAAGATTGAAGCAGATGATGATAAGAACCTAATTACAGCTAGGAAAGAATTAAGGCTAAGAGAAGGTCTCGCTGGTGATTTAAGTACAAATGTAAAAGTTTATAGCCTAGAGGCAGGGGATTTGACCCTATCCTTCCTACCTGATGCCCTTTTGATAAACAAAAATGGAGCGAATAAGGCTATTGATTACAAAGATATGGAAGTGGATTTGAGAAGCGAAGAATTTCTTGAAGAAGAACTTATATCAGATGCTACTTTGATAAATAAGACATATCTCCACGTAAATAAGGACGGAACAGCTGATAAAAGATACAAAGACAACCCCCTTATAAACCACGTAGAATACGGGGTTTTAGAGATGAAAAATAAGGATATGACCCTGGTAATTGTCTTTTCAGACACAGTCATAGATGGTGAATAAGATGGATATTGATTTAAGAAAAAGAAATTTTATAGCCCTTAAAGATTTTTCTGAAAGGGAAATACTATATTTAATAGACTTGGCCGCTGAATTTAAGGAATTAAAGGTTCAGAGAAAGCTCCACAAATATCTAGAAGGACAAAATATCATCCTTCTTTTTGAGGAAGCTTCAGCAAGAACCAGGACTTCTTTTGAGATAGCTGCTGCTGATTTGGGAATGACTACATCTTTTATTAACTACATCCAGGCAAAAATGGGCGAAAACGAATCAATTGAGGACACATTTTCTGTTTTCGACAGATATTATGATGGAATAGTCTATAGGGGACACGAGCAGAATCTACTAGAAAAACTTGTAAAGATAACAGAAGTTCCAATTTATAATGCTATGACTGATATGTTCCACCCTTCTCAGATGATTTCAGATATGCTTACCATTAGGGAAAAATTTGGCTATCTAAGAGGCTTGAAACTCGCATATCTAGGATATCCTGGCGATATTATGCCAAACTCTCTTGTCATCACTTGTTCAAAACTTGGTATAGATTTTGTAGGTTGTGGGCCAAGGAAGTTTTTTCCGAGAAGAGATTTGGTTAGACTTTCAAGAAAGTTTTCCGACAAGCACGACTCAGATGTCATTTATACAGATGATCTTGAGGAAGCAGTGGCAGATGCCGATATAATCTACACAGATATGTGGATTTCCCTTACAGAAAAAGAAAATCCACCTATGGATAGGATAAGAAGACTTTATCCTTATAGGGTGACAGATGAGGTTATGGCAATGTGCGACAAGGATGCGATTTTTATGCACTGCCTGCCAGCCTTCCACGATAAAAAGTCAAATCTTTCCCAAAAAGTACTGGCAAAACTACCAGAAGATATGAAGGATTGGGATTTTAACGGGATGGAAGTTGCTGATTCAGTTTTTAGGTCAGAAAGATCCATGGTTTTTGACCAAACAGAAAACAGGATTCCTGCCGTAAAGGCAATTTTATATTCAACCTTAAGATATGATTAGAAAAAAAGCTGGTAAGAGATTTGTAAGCAATCTTTGATTATCAAAGACCGCCTACTTATCCTATGCCAGTTTTTAAATGTTTATTTTTTGAGAAACCAAGGAATTACTCGATTTACCCTCCTGCAATATAGATCATATTCTTTCCCGAATTTAGCCTTTAGATATTTTTCTTCGCTTGCTTTCATCAATATTGTCAAAAACACCCAAGAGATTATTGGCAAGGTCAATAAAAAATAATTTTTCGCAAATAAGAGTATGCCTGTAAAGATAAATATAAAAGCTGTATAGACTGGATTTCTAACTGTGCCGTAAACTCCATCAGTAATTAGGATATCAGCTTTGACATTTGCATGTATTTTTTGTATCAGGACAGCTCTTACCCATATATATAGGCTGAAAAATATCATAAATATTCCTAGGGCTACAAAAAGCAGACTAATTTGACTAGCTTCCCCTAATTCTAAAAATCCCTCATAATCTAAAATTAAGCTAGGGTCAAACAAGATAGGACGTAAAGAGGCTTCACTCCAAAGATTGAAAGATGTGGCTTATTTGATTTCATTTAATCCTCCATTTAAAAAATAGTATAAATTTCATTTATATTATACGCGCTAGGATAAGCTTTAAGTAAAATTTTATGCAAGAATAGGTGTTAATACGAATGAATATTCATTTTTTTGAAGCAAATGATGGCAGGAATTGTTATCAATATCAAATGAATAAAAAACCTAAAATTAAGAAAAACGATAGGTATATTTATGTTATTTCAATGTTTTATCTTATGAATTATTTTGCATAAAAACTTGAATTAAAAAAAATATCAAATATAATGATAGTGTGATATTTATACAATATTAATATGTTTTATAAAGGAGAGTAATATGTTAAACAAAAAGATTTTAAGAATCGGTGCAGGAGTTTTAGTTGGAGCTCTTGGGGGAAAGATTTTAAGCTCAGAACTTGCTAAAAAAGCAGCTGTAGGCGCTGTTGCAGGTGGTCTTAGAGTTAAAGAATCTATTGATAAGACAGTAGAACAAGTAAGAGTTTCTGCTGATGATATAGTAGCAGAAGCTAAGGAAGCAAATGCTAAAGAAGATTTAGAAAGAGCTAAAAAAGCAGCTGAACTTAACCTAGATGAAGTTGCTAAAGAAGACCTCATTAATCAAATCAAAGAAGAAGTTAAGGCTGAACTTAAAGAGGACGAAGATAAATAATGAGGGCAAGTTTAGCCCACAGGCTAGATACCAGGGCTAGGTTTGTCTATGAAGAAGATCTTAGCTTTGACCTAGCTAATAATTTAAAGTATTTAGTCCAAGGTCAAGACGGGGTTAAGTTTTGTAAGGTAAATCCTCTTGCAAATTCTTTTACAGTTACATTTGAAAAGGGAAGCCTTCCAAACCTTGCTAGATTTATCCTAGACCTTGATTTAAAAACAATTAAAGACTTAGTTATTGACGATTCTGATTTTTACCCACAAGAGGAAGAGGACGTTTTTAGGATTCTAAGGAATGCATTTTATAGGAGGATTTTCTTTAGGTATTTCATACCAGCACCTCTGAGTCCATATTTCATTATGCTCAGGGCTTATCCATTTATTAGGGATGGTCTAAAGGCAATCCGCCAAAGAAAGTTAAATGTAGATCTCTTGGATGCGACAGCTATTTCTGTTTCCTTGGCAACAGGTGAATTTGGAGATGCAGCTAATATTATGTTCCTCTTGGATTTAGGTGAGAAACTCGAAGAATATACTCTCAAAAAATCTCAAGATGACTTGGCTCATTCCCTTGCCCTAAATGTTGACAAGGTATTTGTAGTAGAACATGGCAAAAAAATTCTAAAGCCTCTCAAGGAAGTAGAAGTAGGCGACCTTGTTTCAGTAGAAATGGGTTCTACAATCCCAGTGGATGGAGAAGTTGTAGAAGGCCTTGCCATGGTTAACGAAGCATCCTTCACTGGCGAAAGTGAAGCTGTTAAGAAAAATAAAGGCTCCGTTGTATTTGCAGGAACTGCCCTAGAAGAAGGTGGCATCCTTGTTAAGGTTAATAAAAAATATGACGATTCAAGGTTAAGCCACATCATAAACCTTATTTCTGAAAGTGAAAGAAATAAATCACTTTCTCAAAAGAAGGCAGAAAATATGGCTGATTCTCTTGTTAAATATTCCTTTATAGGTGCAGGTCTTACCTACCTACTTACAAGAAATTTCATCAAAGCCAAATCATTTTTGATGGTAGACTTTTCTTGTGCCCTAAAATTAACAATTCCTATAGCAACCATGAAGGCCATTAGCCAGGCTTCAGATATGGATGTTATAGTAAAGGGTGGTAGATTTTTAGAAAACCTATCTCAGGCTGATACTATAGTCTTTGATAAAACAGGCACCTTGACTAAGTCAGAACCAAGACTTGCCAAGGTCATTGCCCTTACAGATATAAGCGAAGATGAGTGTTTGAGAATTGCAGCTTGTCTCGAAGAGCATTTCCCACATTCAATCGCAAATGCTGTTGTAAAGGCAGCCAAGGATAAGGACCTCCACCACGAGGAGATGCATTCAAAGCCAGAATACATCGTAGCCCATGGTATCAGGTCATATATAGTTGATAAACCAGCCCTAATTGGATCAGAACACTTTATCCTAGAAGATGAAGGCATAGAAATAAGTGATGAAACTAGGGAAATGATAGATCAACTTAAGGAACACTATTCACTTTTATACCTAGCCTTTGCAGACAGGCTAATAGCTGTTCTTTGTATAGAAGACCCAATAAGGGAAGAAGCAGAAGGGGTTATAAAAGATTTAAGGAAGTTAGGCTTTAAGGAAATAGCAATGCTTACTGGAGATGCTGAAAATGCAGCTGCTTCTGTTGCTAACCGTCTAGGCCTTGACCACTACCAGTCTCAAGTCCTTCCTGAAGATAAGGAAGACTATGTGAGAACTAAAAAGGCTGAGGGTAGAAAAGTCATCATGATTGGCGATGGTATAAATGATTCAGTTGCTCTTTCAGCTGCAGATGTTGGTATAGCTATGCATCAAGGAGCTGATATAGCCAAGGAAATTTCAGACATATCCATAGGCACAGATAGCCTAGAAGGATTAATAGAAGTAATTAAACTTGCTAAGTCCATGGACAGGAGAATTAAGGCGGACTACAGAAAGATAGTAGGAATAAATTCTGGTCTAATTATCCTAGGAGTGTTGGGAATCTTGTCAAATACAAATTCATCCCTAATCCACAATATGTCAACAGTAGCCATAGCTGGACAAAATATGAATAATTACAGACTATAAAATTTTTTGAAGGTGATAAACCAAAAGGCGAGTCACCTTTTTTATGTAAAAATAAAGGGTTAAGGGAGTTTGAATTTCGTTTTAAATTTCTTTGCTATTTATTCCTTGACATATTATAAATTCAGTTGTATTATTATACTAAATAAAAATGTGATTACAGAAAGACGGTTTGAATGAATTACCCTAGAGAAAAGACGGTTGGTGCAAGTCTAGTAAGGATTAAAACTTATTCCCTCTGTATGCAGAATAGCCGAAACAAGTAAGCTATTACGGAAGCTACCGTTATCAGAAGCAAGGAGTTGTTAGACTCCTGTTGAGGTAATCTTTTAGATTATAAACTTAGGTGGTACCACGAATTTACACTCGTCCTATATGGACGGGTTTTTTTTATTAGCATTTTTATTTGAAGAAAGGAGTTCTTATGAAAAAAATATTCACAAAAATATCCGGAACAATCTTTGTGCTGGTTGGCCTTATCATTTTAGGCTCATGTGGTAATAAGGAAGGCAAAAAAGAATACATAATTGGGGTCATCCAGATAGCCGACCATCCGTCACTTGATGCAGCCAGGGAGGGATTTTTGGAGAAACTTGACAAGGAAGGCATATCTTACAAGTTAATTGACCACAGGGCAGGTGGAGATATTTCTCTAATTCCTCAATTAGCATCCGACCTTAAGATTAAGGGGGCGGATTTGATTTATACCATAGGCACACCTGCCGCCCAGGGAGTTTACAACATAGTCAACGACAGGCCGATATTATTTACAGCCGTCACAGACCCTATCGGTGCAGGTCTGGTTGATGAAAAAACCAGGACAGGCAAAAACATAACAGGGGTTTCAGATTATGTGGATCCGGCCAAGGTTATTGACGATTTTTTAAAGGTTTATCCAGAAACTAAAACTTTCGCTACTATGTATAACACAAATGAGCAAAATTCTCTTGTGCAAATCGAGGCTTTGGAAAAGGCTATCAAGGAGCGTGGCCTTAGTTTAAAAAAACAGGGAGTTTCATCAATTAATGACATTCCCCAAGCCCTTGCTAGCCTAAAGTCAGGTACAGATGCTATGGTAACTGTCACTGACAATGTGGTTGTAAATGCCATGCCAGTTATAGCCAAGACTTTGAAGGATGAAAAAATTCCAAGTCTTGCCTTCGATGAAGGTTCGGTAGAAAATGGTGCCCTTATTGCAGAGGGTGTTAATTACAAAAAAATTGGACAAAGGGCAGGTGAGATGGCAGGGGAAATCCTAGAGGCAAACAAGGATATAAAAGAACTCCCATTTGAAGATGCCAAGGACCTAGAAATGCTTGTAAACAAAGATACAGCAAAGGACCTAGGACTTGATTTAAAAAATGAAGGTCTTAAAGATGCTAAGATTATGGAAAAAAAGGAAGGAAAATAGATGACAGTTTTACTAAATATAATGGCCTCATCGGTTGAAATAGGCCTTGTCTTCGGCGTACTCGCCATGGGCTATATGCTCACTTACAAAATTTTGGAATACTATGACCTAACACTTGAAGGATCCTACCCACTAGGAGCCTTCCTAACAGCAGCTGCGATTACAAGTGGTTTAAATCCCTATTTGGGACTTATCTTATCAGTTATTGGTGGAGTGGCAGCGGGTTCTATTACCTATTTTCTCTACAAAAAAGTGAGGGTTGAACCACTCTTAACTGGTATTTTGACCCTAACCATGCTTTATTCAGTGAATTTAAAAATTAAGGGTGTATCTAATATCCCTGTTGCCCAGTATCCATCAATTTTTGGAAGCGTACCTAAATGGATAATCCTAATCGCCTTTGTTCTTATTATTAAAGTCCTAATTGATTATTTTTTAAGAAGTGAGCAGGGATATCTTTTAAAAGTAACCGGCAACAACAGAAAGCTTGTTAAAGCCCTTGGCAAGGACCCTGACACCTACGTATTTTGGGGACTTATTATTTCAAACGCCCTAATCGGTCTTGCAGGAGGTCTTATGACCAACTACCAAGGCTTTGCCGATATAGGCATGGGCACAGCTATGATTGTTACAGGTCTTGCTTCAATCATAATAGGAGATACAATTGCAAAAAATTCGAACAAACTAAGAGATACAACCAGGGCAATTTTAGGCGCTATCGTCTATAGGATTATTTCAGGAATAGCCATTTATTTTGGCCTAAATCCTAATGACCTAAAGCTAATTACAGCCCTAATCGTAATCGCCTTTATCGCCTACAATAACTACCTTGGCAAAAAACAGTACAGAAAGTTGGTAAGAGATGTTAGAAATTAAAAATATATCAAAAACTTTCAACCTTGGCACTGATGAAGAAGTGACAATTTTTGATAAGTTTTCACTTAAAATAGAAGAGGGAGTAGCAACTACCATTATAGGGCCAAATGGTTGTGGCAAATCGACCCTTATGAATATAATCTCTGGGGCCCTTAGGGTTGACGGGGGTTCGATTTTAATTGACGGGGAAGATGTGACCAAGCTTTCCGAAGAAAAAAGAGCAGCTTATATTGGTAAGGTCAACCAAGACCCTAAGGATGGAGTCGCTACCAACCTTGATATCTACGAGAACATGGCCCTCGCCTTAAAAAAAGGCAAGAGATTTACCCTAAAAAACCTAAAGAAAAACGCTGACGAGAAAGAGATTATAGAAGGGCTTAAGTCCTTGAATCTAGGACTTGAAAACAAACTCCATACCAAAACTGGACTTCTATCTGGTGGTCAAAGGCAGTCCCTATCGCTTCTTATGGCAACAGCCAAGAGGCCAAAGCTCTTGCTCCTTGATGAGCACACAGCAGCCTTAGATCCTAAAACTAGTCGTAACATCATGGACAAGACAAGAAGCTTAATTGATACAGAGAAAATAACTACCCTACTGATTTCCCACAACCTTAGGGATGTTGTGAGATATTCTGACAGGATAATCATGCTCAACAAGGGAAAAATCGCTATAGATGTGATGGCAAAAGATATAACAGAACCTGAGTTAATTAGAAAATATAAGGAAGAACTCGGCGAATACGAAGGATAAAAAACTGGCTAGGAATGAAAATTCGTTATAGAATTTCATCCTAGCCAGTTTTTGCTAAACAATTTTAAAGGGTTAACACTTAGCTTTAGACTTTAAACCAAGCCTTGGGAAAAATTGGAGGGTTCCAAGGCTGTAGCTTATTTCTTTATAAATTTTTTATAAAGAGCGAATACTGCCATGCCTATAATTGCATTTACCACTATAGATCCGCCTGGCTTGATGTCGAAATGATAGGAAATTATTATTCCTACCATCATGTAAATAACACCAAGGATTGTAGTTATGAAAAAGGTTTGTTTGTAGGATTTGGCGACTATAAGTGATGTTGCCACCGGAAGAACAATGAGGCTTGTTACCATCAAAGCTCCGATTATCTTAACAGACAAGGCTATGGTTATAGCTGCAAGAAGGGTAAAGATGGCATCAAGAGCCTCTACCTTAACCCCAGAAAGCCTTGCAGTGTTTGGGTCAATGGCGATGGCTAAGAGCGCTGAATATCTGGTAACAGAAAGGATTATAACCAAAATAAATACTATAGAAGTATTTATGATATCAGTTGTAGTTACCGATGAAATCGAACCAAAAAGGTAGGATTCAAAGGAATTGCCACCGGGAGCGAAATCTGATAGGATGGCTGCTATGCCAAGACCTGTAGACATGATTACCGCTGTTGCCATATCCCCATATTGAGGGAATTTTTTTCTTATTAATTCTATTAGGAAGGCTGCCAGTACACAAATAATGGCAGAACCTACAAGTGGGTCAAAACCGAGAATAAGTCCCATACCAACACCAGCAAGGGCTGTGTGGGAAAGGGCATCTCCGATCATGGATGTCTTTCTATTCACCATGACTATCCCTATAATAGGAATCATAATTGAAAGAAGGAAGCCTAAAAATAAAGCTTTTCTCATAAAGGCAAATTCTAACATCTTACTAGCCTCCCTTCTACCATTTCATATTTTTGCATATTTAGGTTAAGACTTTCCATTTCCTTTAATTCGTGGGTAACCATAACAATGGTAATGGAGAATTTCTCTGAAAGTATATCAATGGTTTCAAAAAAGTTTACCTTGCTCTGTTTATCAACACCTGCTGTAGGCTCATCAAGGATAAGGATTTGAGGGTTGTTAATCATAGCCTTGGCAATCATTGCTCTCTGCGCAAGACCACCAGACAATTCATTGACTGGAGTGTTGATATATTCTTCCATACCCATTTTTGTAAGGATATCTCTAGCCTTTTGATAGTGGGCTTTTTTGGGGATTTTGATAAAGCCAAAATCCTCGTAAAGGTTTAAAGATACTAGTTCTAGGCAAGTTATAGGGAAGGATATTTTATTTACTATATTTATTTGGGGAACATAGCCTATATCCTTATAGGACTTGTAATCTTCGATATTCTTGCCCAAAATTTTTATAGAACCTGTATCTTTTTTTAGTTCACCTAACATTAATTTTATTAAAGTTGACTTACCACTGCCGTTACCACCAAGGATAAGGGCCAAATCTCCCATTTCTAATTCGAAATCACAAGATTTTATGACGGGGATTTTATTATAGGCAAAAGTCACATCTTTTATTTCTATTGCTTTCACTTTTCCTCCTCGACCATAGACTTGTAGAGATTTTCAAGATTCATTCTCATTAAATCAATGTAAGATTGGTTCTTATCTTTTTGTTCTTTGCTCAAATATTCCATAGAGGCAAGGGGAGAAATCTTGCCACCTATCTCTTCTGCTAAGGCCTTTGCTTGTTTTGGATTTTGCCCGTATTCATAAAAGACAGTCGAGATGTGGTTAAATTCTGAAAAATCAATTGCCTTTTTTATTGTCTTAAGACTTGGGCTTTCTAAACTTGTTAGGCCCTGGAGAGGGTATTGGGTTAGGTCAAAATCTCTAGCCAGATAGGCGTAAGCGTAATGTATGGTTAGGAAATTTTTCCTAGTCTTATCAAGCTTTGCGAATTTTTCTTTATATTCTGCGTCTATATCTGTCAATTGGTCTACATATTTTAGTTTGTTTTTTTTGTAAATTCTTTCGTTTTTAGGATATTTTTCTATTAGCTTTTCCTGGATAGCATTTAGATATTTCTTGGCATTTACAATAGAAATCCAAGAATGTGGGTCATAGGTAATTTTATCAAAACCCGATGAGGAGCCTTCCATAAGGGAGACTTCCTTGCCTTCATCTTTTAGGAAATTGCCCTTGCCATCTACAAAACTGTAAGGCAGCAAGTCTTCGTTAATCCTATCAGATATAAAAATCCACTTACCCTTATCTGGGAAATCAAAATAAACTTCGCCAGATTCGTGACCCATCTCTACTCCATAAACCTTGCCCTCTTCTACCTTGTTAGTAGATTTTTGGTGGACGAGTTCGCCTTTTTGGCTCATTATTTTCTTGGCTTTGTTAACCAAGTCTTTTTGCTTGAGGCCTTCATCCTTGATAAAGGCAACCCTCATCATGTCCTCATGGGTGTGGCCAAAGTCGATTTTATTTTTGCCAGCTTTTAGATCAAGCCTTGCCAGGTATTGAAAATCGCCTATAGCTGCAGCACCCTTATAGGTAATAAGGTCTACAGAATCAGAAAGCTTTAGAATGTCAAGATTTGGCAAGTTTTCTTTTACAGTATCAAGCCAAGGCTCCATGTTGGCCCCATTTACAACTAAGAGGTCGCAGGAAGCGAGCTTTTTCATATCCTTAGGAGAAGGCTCCCAGATGTGGGGATCCTTATCTAAAGGCATAAAACTCTCCACCCTTACAGTATCCCCACCAATCATCTGAGTAAGGTCGTGGACTGGGTAAAATGAAGTGTAAATTAGGGGTTTATCACCAGTCTTTTTTTCGTGTTTTGAGCAGGAAGTTGCTAGGAGAAGAAGAAGAATAGGAAAAATCGCTAAAAATTTTCTACTCCCTTTTTTTAGGCCAAGCAAGCCTTGGCACAGGGAGAAAATCTTATTCAGTAATTTCATCTATGATTTGTTGGTCAGTTGAAGATGGTTTTACAAAAGTTGGGTACCATCCTTCTTCCTTAAGTAAGCTATCCTTATCATCACCATATCTCATGTGGAAGTGGGTTAGACTTTCTTCACCGTGGATAGGCATCATTAAAAGAACCTTGTAAGGAGCATCTTTGCTTGTAGCTTCAAATACATCCCACTCAAGCTTATGACCACCGTGTTCTACTTCTATTTTGTCTTTATAGGTATAATCAGCTTCACCGATAACTTCACCTTTAGCATCTGGGAATTCTTTTAGGAATTTAACATGGTCGCCAGAGATTTCTAGACCACCAAAATCACATTTTCTCTTCTTTAGATAGCCTTCTTTGGCAGATTTTTCATCTGTATTTTCTTTTTCAGCAAGAGTTTTGAAAGCGCCTTGGATTTCAGGTTTTTCTAAGTAATCACCCATATTGTTCCATTCGCCTTCCCAATCAGCTATGCTTGCCTTATCAGCTTCTTCAGCTGGTTTTTCATCTTCAGCAGGTTTTTCGTCCTTAGCTTGTTCTTCTACTTTGGTTTCTGCCTTAGTATCTTCTTTAGTTTTTGTATCAGCAGCATCTTTTTGACAAGCTGCAAGGATAAGACCTAGTGAAAGTAGGGCTGTAATAGTGTATTTTTTATTAAATTTCATAATTATTACCTCTTAATTTTTACATTATTTTCATTAATCGATTAACTGACTATGATAATGATAACATCTATTAATTAGAATGTCAAGAATGATTTGCATTATCAAAAAAATAATAAAAATTTAACAAGAAAAAAGATGCTTGAGCACTCTAGAGAAATATTGGAAATAAGAGCTTAGTAAGGATTGGATTTAGAGTTAAGTGTGTGCTTAAAAGCTGACTAAAAAAACAAAAAACCAGTTGATTTTGAAAAAAGAAATATAAAATCACAAAATATTTGAAGAATTAAATCGAAAAAATAGTGGGAGATGAAAGTAAAATATACAAAATTTATAGGGAATGAAAAATAAAAATCCAAGCCGAAAAGGAATTAAAAATGTAGGATAGATTAAAAAAAGTTAGTTAACTAAGCTTAAAACTTGATTTTATACTAAAAATATTTTTATTAGGTAATTACCGAGCAAAAAAAGTGACTGGACCTTTTTAAGATGCTAGTCACTTTTAAAATCCCTACTTCTTTGTATAGTTTGGAGATTCTCTTGTAATTTGAATATCGTGTGGGTGGTTTTCTACTAGGGAGGCTGGGGAGATTCTTACGAATTTTGATTTTTCGTAAAGTTCCTTGAGGTTGGCAGCTCCTACGTAGCCCATACCAGATCTGAGGCCACCGAGGAGTTGGTAGATAACGTCACCAACATATCCCTTAAAGGCTACACGGCCTTCAACGCCTTCCGGTACGTATTTTTTGGTATCATTTTGGAAATATCTATCTGATGAACCTGATTTCATGCTTGCGAGTGAACCCATGCCGCGGTATTCTTTAAATTGTTTACCTTCGAACATGATTGTCTCGCCTGGGCTTTCCTCAGTTCCTGCAAAGAGGGAACCAGCCATTACAACATTCGCTCCACAGGCTAGGGCCTTGGTTATATCGCCAGAATATTTGATACCACCGTCTGCTATTACTGGTATGCCGTATTCTTTGGCAACTTCCACGCAGTCGACAATGGCAGATATTTGTGGCACACCAACACCTGTTACAACCCTGGTTGTACAAATTGATCCAGGACCAATTCCGACTTTAACACAGTCGACGCCAGCTTCTATTAGGTCTCTTGCGGCTTCGCCTGTTGCGATGTTACCAGCTATTACTTGGAGGTCTGGGTATTTGGCCTTGATTTTTTTAACAGCTTCTATAACGCCTTTAGAGTGGCCGTGAGCAGTATCAAGGGCGATTACGTCAACCTTTGCACCGACAAGAGCGTCAACTCTTTCCATCATATCACCTGTGATACCAACACCTGCACCAACTAGGAGCCTGTCTTGGGCATCTCTGGCTGAATTTGGATATTGTCTGGTTTTTTCTATATCCTTTATAGTGATAAGGCCCTTTAGCTTGCCTTCGTCATTAACAATTGGGAGTTTTTCAACCTTACCAGATTCCATTTTCTTTATAGCATCTTCCATGCTGATACCTTCTTTGCCTAGGATTAAATTATCCTTGGTCATAATATCGTCAATTAGGACACTTTCATCATCTTGGAACCTTACATCTCTGTTTGTTAAAATTCCCTTTAGGCACATATCATCGTCAACTATTGGGACACCAGAAATTCTGTAGTGGGCCATGATATCAAGGGCATCACCGAGGTTGTTGTATGGGTGCAAATAGAAAGGATCGGTTATAACTCCGTGTTCACTTCTTTTAACCCTGTCAACCTGAGCAGCTTGCTCTTCAATAGACATATTTTTGTGGATAATACCAATTCCACCTTGTCTAGCCATGGCAATCGCCATCTCATACTCGGTAACAGTATCCATTGATGCTGACATTAATGGGATATTTAGCTTGATTTTTTTTGTTAAGTTTGTTTTGATTTCTACTTGATTTGGTAAAACTTCAGATGGGCCTGGTACAAGAAGTAGGTCATCGAAGGTTAAGCCGTCGCCTATAATTTTCATATTAATCTCCTCTTTTCTTTGATTCTAATAGAAACAATCCACTCTTTTAAAGCAAAATCATTGCTTTTTGCAACACTCTATTCAATTATTTTTCTTACTATACCTTTAAAAATATGACTAGTCTAATGATTTTCCCAAGAGTTTTAAAATTGGTAAATTTACAAGGAAATTAGGGGTCTTGTCCCTACAAATAAAAAAAATCGCCCTGGCGGACGATTTTAATTTATTATTTATCTAGCAAGATGGTTAATAAAGATATAAAGCAAATAAAAGATATGAGCGACTATATAGCAATTATATATATTTAACTACAAATAGGAATATGTATTTCTGTCAAATACCTATCTACCATATTTTCTAGGAAGGGATCTAAAATATTTATGCAGATAAAATCTTTGGAGAAATTCTTATCTGGAAATTTTTTCTTAGCCTCTTCCACAACCCTTGGTATATCGGCATAAGGACCTTCATAAAAAAATCTTAGGGCCTGGTATTTGTCTAGATATTTTATAAAGTCTTCGTATTCTTCTTTGACATAATTAAAGCCAACTAGGGCCCCAAAAACTTTATCGTAGGATCTAATTTCTTTTTTGTAATTATAAAAAACTAGGGTTGGATAGTTGAAAAACAGGGAAGAGTTGTAGATGTTCTCTTCATAGCCAAGGGAATAATATATCCTGGGTGGGCTAGAAATAAAATCATAGTCTATATTTTTGCTGATTTTTAGTTTCTCATCAACAAAATCCAATTTTCTATCTATAGTCTGTATAATTTCTGATAATCTCTCTTGTTCTTTAAGGATCATATCTGCCTGGAAATTTAGTTCTTCTTTTAGGGTGTTTAGGTTATCATGGCTTAAAAGGTCCTTGATTTTTTCTATAGAAAATCCTAGGCTCCTAAGAAATTTTATAAAAGAAAATTGAGAAAATTGATTGTAGGTGTACTTTCTATAACCGGTCTTTGGATCAACCTCACAGGGTTTAAATAAGTCTATTTTGTCATAATAAATCAAAGTTTGCCTACTGACATTAAACATATTGGCAAATTCACTTACGGATAAATATTTCATCACAACCTCCTCTATTATCATACTAATTTTTATCGTCATTTTAAGCAAGAAAACTCCCACATTTGCCATAAAAGTGAGAGTTTAGAAATTTTTTTATAATTAATAATATTATGAGATTTTGCCATCAGGAATAATTTTATTTAAGATGATAGCTACTAGGGCAGAGCTTGCTATAGATGATCCTAGGATATATTGGATTATAACAGGTAGGCTTTTTATAAAGTCTTCTGGGATTAGGTTTAATCCTAGGGCAAAAGACATAGATATGATCAAAATATATTGACCCTTACTATCAAGCTTTATGTTTTTGACCATATTAATCCCTGCTAGGGCAATAATACCACTTGTTACCAAAAATACTCCACCAATAGCAGCTGATGGGATGACTGTGATGATGGCTGACAATTTGCCTGAAAAACCTATTAGGATAAGGATGGCGCCAACAAAGGTCATTATGTGCCTGCTAAAAACTTTGGATAGGGCAAGGACTCCCACGTTTGAAGAGTAAGCTGTCATTGGGCTTACTCCAAAAAGTGAAGATATTATATTGGCAATTCCAAGCCCTGTTACACCCTTGTTGACCCTTTCTTCTGTGAGTTCTGTTTGGGTTGTAGAACTTGTTGCAAGCCATGACCCAACAGTCTCTGTCATTATTACAAAGTATAAAATAATCATAGTAAAGACTGACGCTAGGTCAAATTTTATAGAAAAGTCAATAAAAGGTAGGGCAGGCCTTGCAAAAAAGCTAGCGTTTTTAACTGGTTCAAAATTGCCATAACCATAAGATAAATAGACTAGAAACCCACATAAGAGAGCAAAAATACCAGACCCTATCCTAGAAATAGAACCTACCTTATTATTTTTTTCACCAAGGATAGAAAAAACCATCATGGCAAGCATTGTTATAAGAGCGATTATTATATTTTCTCCCAAGCTAGCTTCATTTTCTACAAAAATTTGCGAATTTAGAGCTAGGGGTATGAGGGAAAGCCCGATATTTAAAACTATACTTGCTCCAACAACTGGAGATATCAAGGACTGGAGGATTTTGTTAAATTGCTTTGATAACCCTATCATAACTTGGACAAAGGCACCTATTAGACAAGCGCCAACCACATAGGCCCAAGAATCGATATTGCCACCATTTATCATGTAAATTCCGATAATACCGCCAACAGGCACAAAACTTGCACCATAGACAAGGGGATATTTCATAAAAACTAGGGCTTGAATTAGGGTTGTTATTCCGGATACCAAAAAGGTTGATTGGATTATGCTCACCTTTTGGGCGTCGTCAAAAAGTAAAATTGATGCTATGATTAAAGGCACAACATAAGCATTCATAACTAAAGTGTGCTGGAGGGCAAGGACTAGGGCCTTGCCAGTGGGGATTTTTTCTTCTATTTTTTTCTCGTTGGGATTTTGTATATTATTTTCCATCTATTTGACCCTTTCTCCTTGGATGTAGACTTCTTTTATGTTTGAAGATTCTGATAAGAGCAATAATTTGTGGAGGACATCTATATCAGAGAGCTCCTCATAAAAGTGTGGAATTGCCTCATCTATTTTCAGAATTTGTATATCAAAGGCATAGCCTTTTTCAAGTTTTCCTATAGGTAGTTTTAGGGCCTTGCCACCTCCTGCTGTCGCAAGGTAAAAGGCTCTATTTAGAGTTATTGACGAGTCTTTTCTGCCTCTTTCATCACTAGCTAGGGCTGGATTCACTCCGTCGTTTAGCATCCTAGATGAGATGACAGCTTGTCTTATAGCTGTATACATGCTAGGGCTATAACCACCGGAAATATCAGTAGCAAGACCTACATTTAGGCCGTTTTCCTGGCAAGTTTTGACAGGTAGGACTGCATTTGCAAAATAAGCATTTGAAATCGGACTGTGGGCGATACTTGCGCCTCTTTCTGCCAAAAGTTTCATATCTTCTTCTGATAGGTGACAAGCGTGGGCTAGGATAGTTCTTTCATTTATAAGCCCAAACTTATCTAGAGCAGTAGCATCGTGGATTCCGTACCTCTCTATAGCATAACCATGCTCCCAGTCGCTTTCGCTGACATGGCTTTGGATATGGATATCTTTATAGGTTTTAGCAAGCTCTCCAAGGCCTTCTAGGGCCTCATCTGAACAAGAAGGTATAAACCTAGGAGTGATTACAGGATATACTTTTTGCTTGTAGGTATCCTGTATGGCTAAAACCTCATCTATAAAGAGCTTTGATTCTTCAATAGCATCTTTGGCTGACTTATCCCTGCAATAATCAGGGTTGGCAGTAGGATCGTCCATAACAACCTTGCCAACAAGACCTCTTTGGCCAAGAGTTCCACAGATTTGGGCGAGAAGAGCAGATGGCGCCCTATCAACGCTTGAAAAATACATTGCAGTTGTTGTACCGAATTTCAAAGTTTCTTTTACCAAATCTCTATAAACCATGTTGGCAAATTCTAAATCCCTATACTTGCTTTCAAGTGGGAAGGTATATTTACCAAGCCAAACTTCTAGTGGACTATCTAGGGCAGTACCAGCCTGTGGCCACTGGGGAGCGTGGTTGTGAAGGTCTATAAAACCTGGCAATATGTATTCATCATCAGCTAAAACCCTGAGTTTGCCATCTCCTAGTAGCTTTTGTCTTATTTCATCATAAGCAGCATGAGATTTTTCATAAAGTTCTTCTATAAAACCATCTTCGTTTATTAGAAAAATCCCCTTGTTTATAAATTTAACTTGATCAAAACTTTTGCTATAAAAAGCTTTGGCTTCTATTGCAAATGACTTATTCATTGTTACCTCCTGAAGATTTTGGAAATATCATATAGCCTATAGTAGCTATACAGTCAAGGAGAAAATAAAAAAATCGCCCCGAAGGACGAATTTTTTATTCATTTACCATTAGGTAGTTGTAGGCACCTAGGGCTGCTGTGGCACCAGAGCCTGCTGCGATTACGATTTGTTTGAACTTGCTATTGGTAGCATCACCTGCGGCGTAGATTCTTTCGATGTTGGTAGCTCCATCATTACCTGTGATGATTTCACCCATCTTATTTTTTTCTATGCCTGAATCTCCCATCCAATCGGTGTTAGGTATTAGGCCGACTTGGATAAAGCAACCGGCTATATCAAGCTTGTTCTCTTCTCCACTAACTCTGTCTGTATATTCGAGTCTTTCAACCTTGCCTTCGCCGTAAAGACCAGTTGTTTGGGCGTTGGTTATGACTGTCACATTATCAAGGGATTTTAATTTCTTTTGTAAAATTTCATCTGCCTTTAGTTCTGGCAAAAATTCTAGGACTGTTACGTGTTTTACAATGCCTGCAAGGTCTATAGCTGCCTCTATACCAGAGTTGCCGCCCCCGATTACAGCGACGTTTTTACCCTTAAAGAGTGGACCATCACAGTGGGTACAATAGGCAACGCCCTTGTTCCTAAATTCAGTTTCACCAGGGATGCCAATTAGTCTCCACCTTGCACCTGTTGCGATTATTGCAGTCTTGGCAAAAAGTTTTGCTCCATTATCAAGGCTTATTTCAACCTTGTCGCTAACTGCCTTTATTCCATCTGCAAGGACACCCGTCATTAGGTCAACATCTAGGCTTGTCACTTGCTCTCTCATTTGAACCATGAAATCAGGGCCTTCTGTATATTTAAAACCAGGAATATTTTCTATGGACAAAGTCTCATTGACTTGACCACCAAATTCGCTGGCAACAAGGCCGGTTTTGATGCCCTTTCTTGCAGCGTAAATTGCAGCTGTAGCAGCTGCTGGACCACCACCTATAATTAGGGTATCGAAAATTCCCTTGTTGGCAAATTCGCCCTTATCAACCTTGGTTCCAAGTTTGTCTAAAAGACTTGCTAGGGATTGCTTGCCACCTTCGAAAAATTCTCCGTCTTTGAAAATGGCAGGAACAGCTAGAACATCTCTAGACTCCGCCAAATCTTGGAAGGTGCCACCGTCGATCATAGTGTGGTTGATTTTTGGATTTAAAATCGCCATTATATTTAGGGCCTGAACTACGTCTGGGCAATTGTGACAGGAAAGGGAAACGATGGTTTCAAAGTCTGCTGGGCCCAAGGATTCAATTCTTTTTTTGTCAGAATCGTCAATTTTTGGAGCGATGCCTCCAGCTTGGAGCATAGCTAGGGCAAAGGAAGCAAACTCGTGGCCAAGAGGAAGACCAGCAAAAATAATTCTTCCGTGGTCAAAAGCACCCTTGATTTCAAAGGAAGGAGTATATGGCAAATCTTTTTCGACAAGCTTAACCTTATCTGAAAGAGCCACAACTTCTTCTACAAATTCTCTAACTTTTTTTGACTTTTCATCATGAGCAGAAAGCCCAATAGTGACCTCTGTTTTCAAGAGGCCAAAGTATTGGGCTAATTGGTTTTTTAGATTAGTATCTAACATATTAGATTTTACCAACTAGGTCAAGTCCTGGTGTAAGAGTTGCGTCAGCTTCGCTTTCCCATTTAGCAGGGCAAGCTTCACCTGGGTGACTTGCAACGTATTTTGCAGCCTTAACCTTGTTTATATTAACATTAGCTTTTCTACCTATACCATCAGCGTTGATTTCTATAGTTTGGATAACATTTTCTGGGTCGATTACAAGAGTAGCCCTGTGAGCCTTGCCTGATTCGTCAAGAAGGTCAAGTTCTCTAGTAAGTTCTTTATTAGAATCGCCAATCATTGTGTACTTAATTTTGCTAATAGCTTCTGAATTATCATGCCAAGCCTTATGAACAAAATGAGTATCAACAGAAACTGAATAAACTTCAGCACCAAGAGCCTTTAGTTCATCATAAGATTCTTGCATATCTTCAAGCTCTGTTGGGCAAACAAAAGTAAAGTCAGCTGGGTAGAAGATAAGAACTGTGTAAGAACCCTTTAAGTCCTCGTTAGTTACAGTTACAAACTCTTCCTTAGCTGGATTGTAAGCGTCTAGTTTAAATTCTGGTAATGTTTTTCCTATTAAAGCCATAATATTCTCCTTTTAAAAAATTTTTCAGATAAGCATCTGTAGTAATAACTATAATCATTCTAAATACAAAAGTCAAGTTTTGCAGTCCCTACAAAGAAAGAAAAGTAAAAAATCGTTTTACTAAAATAGATTTTAATGAGTATTGGGATAGGGGAAGAAATAAAATCCCTAACCAAGCCTCAGATATGGATTTTTAAAAGTTATCACTTTTACGTAAATATAAGGCTTGCAACATATTGATAATTGTTTACTCGGATAAAAAATATGATATTCTATACTTATAGAAAGTATTATGAAAGGAGTAAAGTATGAACAACAAGAAAAGGATTTCTTTAGCCTTGGCTTTACTTTTGGGGCTGTCCAGCTTAACAGCTTGCCAAAAATCAGAAGAAAAGCCTGCTGAAGAAAAAAAGCAAGAAGAAAAATCTGATGAAGCTGACAAAAAAGAAGATTCTAAAGAGGAAGATAAAAAAGAAGGCGAAAAAACTGAAGGAAAGTTTGAAGCCACAGGTCCAGGCTACGGCGGGGATATAAAGGTAGCTGTTGACTTAAAAGATGGAAAAATCGAAAACATCGAAATCCTTGAGAACTTAGAATCAGCTGGTGTTGGTAAGGTCGCAATGCCAATAGTTGCAGAAAGAATCAAGAAGGGCCAATCTGTAAATGTGGATACAGTTACTGGCGCTACTGCTTCATCAAAGGGACTTATGCTAGCAGTTACAAACGCTCTTAAAGAAGCAAACATAGCTGATAAGTTCAAAGAGGAATACAAAGAAGATAGGGAATATCCAAGTGAACTTGATGCTGATGTAGTAATCCTAGGTGGAGGTGGAGCTGGTTTAGCAGCTGCTGTTGAGGCTGTAGAAAAAGGCTCTTCTGTAATAGTTGTTGAGAAAAATGGCTATGTTGGTGGAAATACCATCCTATCTGGAGGTAGATATAATGCACCAGATCCAGAAAAACAAAAAGCCCAAGGTATAGAAGATTCAAATGAATTATTCTTCAAGCAAACATATGAAGCGGGAGATAAAGCTGCAAATCCAGAACTTGTAAAAACTTTGACAGACAATGCTTATGATGGACTAGAATGGCTTAAAAAACTCGGAACTGAATTTGAAGATAAGATAATCCAAGGAGCAGGCTCACTTTATCCTAGAACTCATCAAGCAGTAAAACCAAACGGTACAGGCCTAATAGAAGCCTATGAAGAGAACTTAAAAGATAAAGAAAATTACAAGCTTTTAACCGAAACAACAGCCAAGAAAATCTTGATGGATGGCGATAAGGTAAGTGGAGTTGTTTGCGAAAATCACGATGGGTCAGAATTAAAGATAAAGGCAAACAAAGCAGTTATAATTTCAACTGGTGGCTTTGCTAAAAATGCAGATATGGTTGTAGAATACAAAGATGCTGAGAAATGACCAAACCTAGATAAAAACACCATATCTACCAACCTCGATTCCATAAGAGGCGATGGTATCACTATGGGCAAGGAAGCAGGAGCTGACCTAGTTGACATGGGTCTAATGCAATTTTTATACCTAGGCATACCAAAGAAGGGTCAAATAACAGGTCTTGTAGATTTAGGCGCAGAAAAAACTTTATTTGTAAACAAAGAGGGCAAGAGGTTTGTCAGAGAAGATGGCAGACGTGATGTAATATGCAAGGCAATATTTGATCAAAAAGACGGTGAAATGTGGCTAATCCACTCATCAGATGCTCTTGATTTTGATAATGAAAAGACTATTGAAGGCAAAGACTTCAAAACCGTATTAGAAAATGGAGAATTTGGTTGGGTTAAGGGTGACACCCTTGAGGAACTAGCAGAAAAAATGAATGTTCCTTACGAAAATTTAAAAGAATCTATAGACAAATATAACAAAGCTGTTGATGACAAAAAAGATGAATTTGGTCGTGAAAATCTCACAATCAAATTTGAAAAGGGTCCATTTGTTGCAGTACCTAGAGTTCCATCTCTTCACCACACAATGGGAGGTTTGAGAATTGACAAAAATTGCCATGTATTAAATAAAGATGGCAATGCAATCAAGGGCTTGTATGCAGCAGGCGAAGTTACTGGAGGCATCCATGGTGCCAACAGAGTAGGTGGAAATGCAATAGTAGATACAGTAGTATTTGGCAGAATAGCCGGACAAAATGCTGCAGATAAAAAATAAGACAAAAGGATGTGATTTTTTCACATCCTTTTAGCTTGCGTTATTTTAAAATGGATACAAGAACCGGTAAGTTAAGCAGAATTCTTTATCTTAAGTTATTAATTTTTATTTAAATTTAAGACTAGAGAGCCTCCCAATACAAGGACCATGCCGATGGCAAGGTTTAATGTGAAGGCTTCCCCAAGGATTAGAACCGAGAGTATAGAGCCAAAAAGTGGGACAAAGAGTTTGTAAATTCCAAACTCGCCAGCAGAATGGTATTTAAGCACAACTGTCCAAATAGTAAAGGCTGTAGCCGATATAAAAGCTGCGTAAATTAATAAAATAACTGCCCTAATATTAAAAACGAGGCTTCCGTCCTTAAGGAGTAGACCAGTAATAATCATTAAGATTGAACCGATAATAAATTGGTTCGCCATAAGAAAATAAGAATTTTCCTTCTGGCCGTATTTTCTGATCAGAACTGTGCAAAGGGCGTTAATTGAAGTTGATATAAGGATAAAACCATCGCCAGTAAACTTAAAACCTTCAGAACTCGCCCCCTTGCCCAAGTTAGTAACTATAATACCAGCTGTCCCAAGGATTAGGGCTATGATCATATTTTTATTTATCTTATCTCCAGGCAACAAAAGCAAGGATAAGATAACAACAATGAAGGAGTTAGAAGCCTGGATTATAGAAGACTTCACCCCAGCTATATGGGATAAGCCAATATAGTATAAAATATATTGGATGAAGGTCTGAAGGATACCAATTATTATAATAAATTTCCAATTAATTTCGCTTTTTACAATCTTCTCCTTATTAAAAAGTCTTAAATATAAAAAAGTAATAAGGCCGGCAAGGAAGAACCTCATACCAGCAATAAGGATTTTTGCCCCTGTATCGGTGGTACTGACATCAAGAACATGGTAGGTTGTTTTTATGGTTGGAATCGCAGAACCCCATAAAAGCATGGCGAAAATTGAAAAGATAATCGCATTTTTTTTATTTTTTAACAAATTAACCTCCTGATAAAAATTTCTTAATACTATTAAGACTTTACCAAATAAAAAGATATTAGCAAAAAAGGGGGGGCAAGCTTAAGGAAATAAAAAAGAGGCTGTTGCAAAACTATGAATAACTATCTTCCCATCACTAGAGGGTTCTTGTGGGAAATTTTTGGGCCGACCGTCGGCTTCAGGTTACCTGCCGGTTCGTGGAGGCGAAATTTTCCGCAAGGTTCCTCTGGTGATTTGGGACGATTTATTCATTCTGTAACAGCCCTAATCTTTTTAAAAGGAATGTAATATTTTTATTCCGGATGCTCCTATTCGTCGCATGTCCTCCCCGATTCGGACGGGCTTGCCTCAAAAATTACATAAGGTTTTTCATCAATATTCCTGTGGACTTCGTCCTTGTAAAATTGTGAGAACCTTAAAAATTTTGCCTGCAAAATTGAAGTAAAATCTTGTACCAAGATTTTGTAAAGAACGTAATGTTTTTTATCAATCTATCTCCGCACCTTTGGTGCTCGATATATTGTGAAAACTAGCCAAACATTACTTGCAACGTTTGGCTTACCATTAAAACAGACCACTAGCAATTATTGCTAATGGTCTCTAATGGTGGGATTTCTCCCTGAGTTAAACAGCGAAAGTTTTTACTTTCTTATCTAGTATAGCAAGAATTAGCCTTTCTGTAAAGCTTTTAGTTAAATTTATTGGATTTTGTTAAAGTGTTAGCAATATTTTGCTTGATTTCGGGTATAAAAATATTAGAGATTGGAGTTGTTATGAAAACTTTAGTAGGAATAGATTCTATAAAAACATTTGAAAACTCAGTTGAAATTGGAAATATTTTTAAGGTTAATTTGTTGTCTGATGTTGAAGTTATGCCTTTTCTTGATGGGGGCGAGGGAACTGTTGAGGCTATGCAGGCTATTATCAAGGGCAAGTATAAGTATGTAAATGTCCACAATCCTCTTAACGATGTGATTACTGCTAGGTATATTTTAAAAGACGATCTTGCAGTGATGGAGATGGCAGAGTCATCTGGCATTAGACTTTTGTATAAGGAAGAACTTAGGGTGATGGAGTCGTCTTCACTTGGTTTTGGAGAGATGGTTCTTGATGGTCTTAATAATGGGGCCAAGTCTTTTTATATTGGCATTGGAGATACAGCGACTAACGATCTTGGCATGGGTATGCTCTATGCTCTTGGCGTGAGATTTTTTGATGAAAATGACAATGGCCTAAATCCTATCGCTGAAAATATGGGAAGAGTTGCTAGGGTTGACATAGGTGGACTCGATGAAAGACTTAGGGGAGTTGAGATTAGGATAGCAACATCTACTAACCAAACCCTTTTTGGTAAAAATTCTTTCCTTGAAGACAGGGTCTACAGGAAGGGCGCGAGCGATTATGACACAGCAAGACTTTTTAATGGTTGCAAGCATTTTAAAAAAATTATTGAAGACACCCTAGGCACTGGATCTGTTGATATGCCAGCTATGGGTTCTGGTGGTGGTGTTGCTTGGGCTCTTTATATGTTCTTTAGGGCAAAAATTTCTAAGTCTATGGATTTTATCTTAGAAACTATAGATTTTAAGGATTTGATTAGGGATAAGGATGTTTTAATTCTTGGGGAAAATGTAGACCAATTTAACGGTGCAGCTTCAATTAATGTGGCAAGTCTTGCCAAGAGATATAAAAAAGATATAAAAATAATTTTCCTCCAAGACAAGGATGGAAGGAAAATTGAAAATAGGGGAGATTTTGATCTTATTTTTACCTACAAACTCAAGGATTCCTACGACAGGAAGGATATCCACAAGGCGATTGCAGGCCTTGCTATAAGTCTTGATAAGTCCATTTTAGCGAGGGAAAATTAGGGGTATAGTAGACATATGAGTATAAATTTAGAACGACTTAGCCAAGCTAGGGTCACATCGGTTTTGATGGTTATAAATATAATCGTCTTTGTCTTGATGAGCCTGAGTGGTGGAAGCGAAAATATTGAAAACTTAATAAGATTTGGTGCAAATTCCAAAATTCTTGTGGCACATGGTGAGTGGTGGAGGCTTATTACAGCGTCCTTCATCCATATTGGGTTTTTCCATATATTATTTAATATGTATTTCTTTTATAGTTTAGGTCCGATTTTTGAAAGATTATTCGGGTCTTTCAACTTTTTGATCATTTATTTAATATCTGGAATTTTTGGCAACCTCTTATCCTTTGCCCTTGGTAGCCCTTATACGGTATCTGCTGGTGCATCAACTAGCCTTTACGGTATGCTAGGCCTTGCTATTGGCCTTATGGCGACCTATAGGAATGATGAAATCATAAGAAGTTTCGGAGCTAGTTTTATATCTATTGTAGTTATAAATGTGGTTTATTCACTTCTTGCACCAGGGGTTGGAGTTTATGGTCATCTGGGTGGTTTTATTGCAGGTTTTCTTTTATCGGGAATTTTTCCTATACTGGCAAGAGAAATCTCAAGCCCTAGAAGACTTATTTCTCTTATAATTTTATTGGCAGGAAGTTTTGCCCTTTACAAGATTGGCGTTAAGTCTATGATAGGAGTCTAGATGAAAATAATTTTAGCACTAATTCTCACCCTTATCCTTTCTTCTTGTGGTTTTGAATCCAAGAGTGAATTTAAGAAAGATATGGGAGAGACTGCGAGTGAAGAAAAAATGAAATTTCCAGAGATTAAGTATGTTTCAAATACTGAGTCTGAAGATGATGTGGACTTTGAGAAGGTCTATGGCAAGGGGCATATGTCTAGCAAGATTTACCTAAAAGATGCCTTGGGTTTTCTTAAGAAGTTTGATTTTGCTGGCAAGAAAATTGGGGTGGAAGTTCTTGAGTCTTCCTATAGCCCAAGCTCATATACAGCCGTTCTTGCCTTTAAGGATAAGGACAATATAGTTGAGAAAGAATATGGCCCTCTTGTTACTAGCGATAATGTTTTTAGCCAGGTGAACTTTGACCTTGTAGAGGCAGAGTCTGGTCCATGCCTTATTGCAAGCCAAGTTGTGATAGATGGCAAGGAGACTAAGAGTGCCTACTATATTTATAACAAGTACATGTCTTTGATAGATTCATTCCACTTTGAAAATTCTACTGATGACGTAAATGTTAATGTTTATAGGATGAGCAAGCCTGTAGAGGCAAGCGAAAATCCGAAGCCAGGCGATCTTGAGATGGCGATTTCCAAAAGGATTGACAAGGAAGAAGAATACCTAAAGGAAATCTTCAGTGTTTATAAAATAGAAAGCCAAGACGTAAAGGCAGAAATAAATGGCAGGAAGGTCTTGGTTGGCCTCATGCCTGCTACAAGTTCGAATAGGATTATCGAACTAAAATTACTCGATAAAGATAAAAACGACGCTATTTTAAGTATAAAATAAAAAAGGAGAAAGTATGAAAAGAAGCGAAGTTGAAGAAAGATTAAAATGGGACACCTCATCAATCTATACTGATGATGAGGGATTTTATAAGGATATAGAAGAAGTAAAGGCCCTTGTAGAAGAGCTTAAGAAATTTAAGGGCAGACTAACAAGCGACCTTGAAACTTTCAAGAAATATTTAAAACTTGAAGAGGAATTTTCAAGAAAAATGGAAAAGGCCTACGTATATTCATCACTAAGATCAGATGAAGATACCACCGTAGCGAAGTACCAAGAAATGAGCCAAGTCGCTCAAAACACCTATGTTTACGCAGCAAGCGAACTAGCCTTCATCTCACCAGAAATTTTATCTACAGATGAGAAAATTATTGATAAATATCTAGAAGATCCTGAGATTTCCTACCTAAAACATCATTTTGAAGATAAATTCAGGGCCAAGGACCACGTTCTAGATGCTAAAAGTGAAGCAATCCTTGCAGCTTTTGGTAAATTAAAAAATAACCCACAAAACACCTACATGATTTTTAACAACGCTGACCTATCCTTCCCAAGTGTGGAAAAAGACGGCGAAGAAATTAAAATTTCAAATGCAAACTTTGTAACCCTTCAAGAAGACCCAGACAGAGACTTTAGACGCAAGGTTTACGAAAAATATTACGAAACATATAGGCAATACTCAAACACTCTAGCATCTACCCTTGACGGGGAATTTACTGCCCACAATGTAGAAGCAAAATTAAGAGGCTACAAATCAGCTAGGGAAATGAGCCTATTTGCCAACAACATTCCAGAAGAAATATACGATAATTTACTAGAAGTAATACACGATAACGCAGACATCCACAGAGACTACACCACACTTAGAAAAGAATACTTAGGAGTAGACGACCTAGGCTTCCACGACATCTATGTGCCATTAGTAGAAGATTATGACAGACAAATTGACTTTGACGAAGCCAAAGAAATTGTTCTTGAAGCAATCAAACCACTTGGTGAAGAATATGTAAAAGTTGCCAGAGAAGGTTTTGAAAAAAGATGGTTTGACGTAATGCCAAATGAAGGCAAGAGGTCTGGTGCATATTCATCAGGATCTTATGATACCCAACCATTTATCCTCTTAAACCACACCAACACAATCAACGACGTCTTCACCATAGTTCACGAACTAGGCCACTCTATGCATTCTTACTACACAAGAAGCACCCAACCATATGCCTATGGTTCATATTCAATTTTCTTAGCAGAGATTGCATCAACAACCAACGAGCTCTTATTATTAAACTACATGCTAGAGCACAGCCAATCAGAAGCTGAAACAAAATACCTACTAAACTACTTTGTAAACCAATTCAAATCAACAGTATTCAGACAAACCATGTTTGCAGAATTTGAACACAAGGTAAATAAATTAGTAGAAAACGCAGAGCCAATCCCAGCCGAAAGACTCCACGGAATCTACAAAGAATTAAACGAAGAACTCTTCGGTAAGGATATAAAAGTAGATGACTATATAGCAGCAGAATGGGCAAGAATCCCACACTTCTATATGTTCTACTATGTATTCCAATACGCAACAGGCTTCATGAGTGCAGTAGCCCTATCACAAAAAATCCTTCACGGCACAGACACCGATAGAGAAGCTTATTTAGGATTCCTAAAAGCAGGCGAAAGCGAATACCCAATAGAAGTCCTCAAAAAAGCAGGAGTCGACATGACCAACAAGAAAGCCATGGAATCCGCAATGGAAGTAGCAAGAAAAGCAATGAAAGACTTAAGAGCAGCAATTCTTTAATAAAAGCACAAAAATACCCTCCTTGCAAGTGCAAAGGGGGTATTTTTTAATAGTGAATCTATTTATCCTTCTTTTCCCACAAAAGGATTCCGCTCTCGCCATAAACTTTTTTTGCCTTATAAAGAGGCATTAAGTCATTATCGTATTTTTCTTTCTTATATAATGAAGTTACATATTTCTCCCATGGGGTCTGCCAAAACCTTATAGTCCAGACTTTTCTATTCTCCCAAGACGCTCCTGCGCTGTATAGGAGATCGCCCTGAAATTCACCTTAGATGAATCAACTGGAATTTCATATCGAGTAGCAAAAATAAAGCTTCCTACAAAGAATCCTATCACAAGGACGACAGCCAAGACTCTTTTAATAATTTTCCTAGAAAGGCTTGCCTTTAAATATTCAAGAGGTTTAAGATCGGCTTTTCTGGCGTCTTTACTAGAAGGGATTTTAACTTCACTAGATAATTTTTTGTAATATTTCCTGCAAGCTTCGCAAGAGTCAATGTGGTCTTTTACAAAAATCTTTGAATTTTCGCTTAAAACATCATCAATATATAAGGGCATCAAATCCTTAACTATATCACATTCATATTTCATTTTCTTCCTCCAAATAATCGATAATCATATTCTTGGCCCTGTAAAAAGTAACCCTAGCCCAATTATCAGTCTTGCCAAAAATTTGGCCTATGCTTTTAAAATCAAGCTCTCCAAAAACTCTAAGATTGAAAACTTCCTTGTAAGGTTCATTCATAGAATGGAGAAAGGTGTGGACTTTAAGGGCGAGATCCTTATCGGCAATGTTTTCGACAAAGGATATTTTCTTATCTTCGACTAGATTTAAGTCAAAGCCGGTGTTTGTTTTATTATGTTTTCGGTAAAAATCATAGAGGGTATTTCTGGCAATGGTAAAAAGCCAGGCCCTTATATCTTGTGACCCATCAAACGTATCAATTTTATCCATAGCCTTGGCAAAGGTCTCATGGCAAATATCGACAGCTAAATCTTGATTTTTGCACAAACTTAGGGCAAACCTATATATATCCTTGTTGTAATCCTCATAAATTTTTGCAAAATCCATATCCTTCTCCTCGTTTATATGAAATACTCTACTTCATTTAAGAGCCTTTCTACAATAATAACGAATGAGATTTGAAAATGTTACAAAAATTCATCATTAATTTTAATATTTTATAAAAAAACTAATGATAGATTTTTGTTTATATATATAGAAGGGAAAATTGATAGTAAGAAAAATGAAAAGATTTTAGGAAAACTAGTTGACAAGCTATGTATAGGGTGGTACTATATAAAGGCACGATGTTAAGGGACAGTCTTTATAGACTAATAAAACTTAGCAAAAATATTTGACAAGTTTTACCTCGCATCGTATACTAATATTAATGCTGCTAAAGGCATTTGTCGTAAACAGTTAAATATTTTAAGAAAAACTTCAAAAAATATTTGACAAGATAAAAGCTTGGTGGTATTATATAAAAGTCGCAACAACAAAGCGACATTGAACCTAGATAAGACTTAGTCTTGTCGATAAAATTATATAGAAGATTGATAAAGTTAATTACTACTATTCCAAAAAGGAATATTAATAATTACTTTAAAAGAATAACAACTATAACCTAGTTAAATTTCTTTACAGTAATGATTCTTGAAAAAGAATATAAATCACGCATTTGGCAAAAGCTAGATGTAAATGAAGAGTCTAGATCGAAAGATTCTCATTACAAATTTTTAATGAGAGTTTGATCCTGGCTCAGGATTAACGCTGGCGGCGTGC